>Ga0307990_1000072_pt1 | contig 93285 bp, 80 predicted proteins | sample EllFjometagen129_FD_203168 | JGI IMG/M metagenome (GOLD analysis project Ga0307990, IMG submission 203168) | Marine microbial communities from Ellis Fjord, Antarctic Ocean - #129 | ecosystem: Environmental > Aquatic > Marine > Unclassified | place: Southern Ocean | collected 2014-10-08 | reverse complement strand
TTTGCTTTATCAGCCTTTTGGTCGTTCCGGTCAAAGACTCGCAGTGCCTGTAGCGAAACAGGATTTTTAACGGGAGGATGGCTTCCTGATACAGGCATGGCTGATTTTTCCATATCTTCTCTCATCGCTTCGTAACCATTTAATACTCAACCGTTCACGGGGTTAGAACGCCCGTTTTACCGCAACCCACCAAGCTGTAAGCGTTTACTGTGTGCTGCAGATGCGAGGCGGAGGGTACGTAGACGTACTATCTGTACTTCAAGTGCCCGACAACAAAGCAGATGCGGTGCCCTGTGAACGCTTACTAGTACTCTTCAAGCTCCGCCGGCATAAACCTCACCTTTTCTTTCTTACCGGCCATCTCGTGAAACGTTGTTGCCCCGTGGTCATGCAGCCAAAGAATTACACCATCAACCAGACGCTCCGGGGCGGAGGCGCCAGCCGTCACTCCAACACATAGTACACCTTCAAGCCAGGCCGGATCAATATCGCCGGCATCATCGATCAGATAGCAGTCAATTCTCTGGCGCATTCCCACTTCCTTGAGCCGGTTGGAGTTGGAACTGTTTTTTGAGCCTACTACAAAGAGCAGGTCTGCTTTGCCGGCCAGCTCCTTCACGGCATTTTGCCGATTCTGGGTAGCGTAACAGATATTTGAGGTCGGTCCCTTGATACTCGGAAATCGCTCCTCCAGGGCCTGGAGCACTCCGGCAATATCATCCTGGCTTAGGGTGGTCTGGGTGACATAGGCCATACGTGCGGAATCATTCACCTGCAAGGTCTTGACTTCGTCAACGGTTGCTATGAGATGGACATGTCCATCGATTCTTCCGGCACTCCCCTCCACTTCAGGATGATCATGATGGCCGATGATGACCACATCGTATTCTTCCTCATGATATTTTTCCACCATTCTGTGGACACTGGCCACAAGAGGACATGTTGCGTCGATGGTCCTGAGCCCCAGTTCGGCCGCTTGTTCTTCTACAGACCTGGCGACACCATGAGCGCTGAAAATGGCAACGGCCCCTGTCGGAATATCAGAGAGATGTTCCACAAAAACCGTGCCCTGCTCCTGAAGTTCCCGGATCACGTGCTTGTTGTGAACAATTTCATGCAGGACATACACAGGCGCGCCGTATTTCTCGAGAGTGAGCTGGACCGTCTTGATGGCCCGGATCACACCCGCACAAAATCCCCTCGGGTTGGCCAGAATGATTTCCATTTCCTACTCCATCATTCTCCATATCGAAAATTGAAAGAAAAAAGTATAACATTTGGCATCCTTCATTCATCAGTTTACACTTATTCCCCAAAAGGTGCATTACAGAATTAAATGCTGGATGCCAAAACTGGAAACTAGAAATTGGATAAAAACTGGATTAATCAGCTCTAATTTCAAATTTTACCGCCAAAGTACGGATGAACAAAGTGTAAACTACTTTTGGCTTGCCATGAAGGATACCTAACATTTTTATTGTACCTATTTATCGAACAAATACCACAATCTCACGTTTTCTCAATAACAAATGGGTATCTTTATTTAGTCCTAAATTGAGCGATTAGCGGTTAGCTATTAGTTTAATGATTACAGGATGTTTTACTATTACAAATTTTTACCCATTGGGTGTTATTTCTAATTAACGTAATGCCCTAATTTTTAAAAGCTAAAAGCTAATGGCTAAAAGCTAATTGCTCAACTTAGGTTAGTGCCGGTCTTTATTCGATTCTGATGACATGGTACTGATTGTCGTGTAATTTCTTTTGTCGGTTGATAAAGGAAGAGTGCCAATTTATTAGGTGAAAGAGAAATGAACAGATACTTGCCGTTGATCCTGCTAGGAGTCTTGCTGAATGCCTGTGCTCAAATTGTCCTCAAACAGGGCATGCGCAACATAGGCCATTTTGAATTTTCCATTCAAAATATTTTACCCATCGGGGTAAAAGTAGCACTAAATCCTTTTGTGATGATAGGTATACTCTGTTATGTGGTGAGTGTCATTGTGTGGTTGATGGTCCTCTCCAGGGTGGACGTGAGTTATGCCTATCCACTCCTGAGCGTGGGCTACATCGTGACTGCCTTTGCAGGACGGTTTTTTTTCGACGAAGTCCTTGGGCCTGAACGCTGGGCAGGCATACTGATAATCTGCCTGGGTGTATATCTCATTACAAGGAATGTATAATAATGACAGACAAAGTTCGTGTGCGATCCGTTTTTTTGCCGTTTTCCCGCCCGACTATCGGCCAGGCGGAAATAGATGAGGTGGTGGACAGCCTACGCTCCGGCTGGCTGACTACCGGTCCCAAGGTTGTTCGTTTTGAGAACGAGTTCTTGCAATGGAGTGGAAATAAGGAAGCCATCGCTGTAAATTCTGCCACTGCCGGGTTACACTTGGCAGTGGCTACACTGGATCTGGCCCAGGGAGATGAGGTCATTACAACTTCAATAACCTGGCCCTCTACAGTAAATATTATTGAATTGTGCGGTGCACGACCGGTCTTTGCGGATGTGGACCGGGAGACCCTGCAGATTGATCCGACTGAGATAGAAAAACACCTGTCTTCAAGGACTCGGGCAGTTATCCCTGTACACTTTACAGGAGCTCCATGCGACCTGGATCCAATAAAAGAGATGTGCCAGGCAAGAGGGCTCAGCCTCATTGAAGACGCGGCCCATGCCGTGGGCACTGTCTACCGTGGCAGGTTAGTTGGCTCAGACAGTGAATTCGCTGTATTCAGCTTCCATCCTATCAAAAACATGACCACCGGCGAGGGTGGGATGGTCCTCTGCAACGATTCTGAAAAGGCTAAAAGGATGCGCAGACTCCGCTTTCATGGTATTTCGCGGGATGCCTGGAAACGTTACTCCAAGGGCGGAGTTCCGCAATACGAGGTCGAGGAGCCGGGCTATAAATACAACATGTTGGACCTTCAGGCTGCTATCGGGATTCACCAGCTAGCACGCGTTCAGGAATTTAACCGGAGGCGGGCAGAGCTTGCCGAAAACTACCACCGGCTCCTGGCAGAAATCCCAGAGATCCGCCCCCTGGGCCAGGCTCCCTATCCACATCACCACGCCTGGCATCTTTATGTGGTGCGTCTTGAGATCGAGGCCCTGACAATTGATCGCGACGGATTTCTTGCGGCCCTGCAGGAAGAAAATATTGGCACCGGCCTCCATTTTCCGGCAATCCACCTTCAGCGTTTCTATCGGGAAAAATACGGCTATAGGCCCGGCGTATTTCCCAATACCGAGTGGAACAGTGAACGGCTCTTCTCGCTTTCTCTTTACCCACTACTTGAAAAAAAGGACCAGGAAGATGTGGCAGAGGCACTCAAAAAGATCATAAAACAGCATCGAAGGTAATTTCTCAATAAGGCCGTGTATCAGAAAAATCCCTCTCAGTCCCCCTTTTTCAAAGGGGGAAGATATGGGATACCCGGCCTTATTGAGGAGTTATTCAGAAAGAACCTAAGCTCTCGGCAGGCAAACTGTAAAACAGGATCCTTCACCAGGGTGGCTTTGGACTTCAATGTGTCCCTTGTGGGCATGGACAACGGCATGGACAAGACTCAGGCCAAGCCCGAGGCCTCGCCTCGAACGGCTCTTGTCTCCACGATAGAGCCGGTCGAATATCCTGGGAAGGTCCCCAGGGGCAATCCCTACTCCATTGTCTTTTACAGATATTTTAAGTTCATTGTCCTTGAGAGCTGCGTTTATATCTATACTGCCACCCTTCTTGCTGTACTTGATAGCATTGTCCAGAAGGTTGGCAACGACCTGTTTCATACGGCTGATGTCCGCATGGGCTTTCAGCCCTTCAGGGACTGTGGCGGATACGCTTATCTGTTTTTCCTCGGCCACATATTGGTAGAGTTCCACCACGTCTTTAATGAGCATTGCCATATCGACTTCTTCAATATTCAGTCTCATCACCCCGGACTCTGCTTCTGAAATATCCAAGAGAGTGTTCAACATAGTCATTATGCGTTCTGATTCTTCCGCACAGTCCATCAGGGCCTCCCTGAGGGCCTCCTTATCGCTTTCTGATTGAAGGGTCATTTCGACAACAGTCCTAAGCCGGGTTACTGGGGTCCTTAGATCATGTGCCACATTATCCAGGGCCTCTTCCATTCCGGTTATGAGAGTCTTGATCTTTTCCAGCATGTTGTTAAAGAGCCGGACTAGTTCGTCCAGTTCGTCACCTGTATGGTTGGAAGGCACACGGGCATCCATGTTTCCTGTGTCTATATCACGGACAGTATGTATGAGGTCCCGAATAGGCCTGAGAGATCTGAATGCCAAAAAAGCACCGGCTGCAAGTCCGATCAGCACTACCGGAATCATGGTCAGACCAAAGATCTCTCTGAAACGTTCCAAAAGATTTTCCCGTTCTTTCGATCCCTTGCCTACTTGAAGTAGATAGCCATTGCTGAGATGTTCGGTAGTGACTTGAAGTACATCCTCGCTTTTTCCCCCTTGGAAAAACAGCAAATTATCGGTTGAACCGCTGTCTTTATTGTTTAATACCTTAAAATCTGTTTTCTTAAAATGGCGGGGAACGGTGAAAATCAAAGTATTGTTTTGGGGGTCTGCAACGCGAACGAGAAAACCCGCCAACCGATTACTGGGGTGTTCCTGACGGATTTCTTTAATCAGGGCATCTGTCCCTTCCGCCTGCTCCATCAATAGATATTCATTAATCTTTAACTGGATCATCTTTTGATCCTGGTCCCTTACCGTTAATGAAACCAGAAAGTAGGCCAGCAGAAAAAGTGCTAAAGAACTCAATATGAAGATGGACGAATACCAAAGGGTCAGCCGAAAGGCTATAGTTCTGGTAAATATGCTAAGATTTTTTAAGAACATATCCAACGCCCCTGATGGTGTGGATCAATTTTTTGTCAAAATCCCGGTCGATTTTGTTCCTGAGTTTGCAGATCAACACATCCACTATGTTTGTCTGGGGATCAAAATTGTAGTCCCAGACATGCTCCAGGATCATGGTCTTGGAGACCACTCTCTCTGTACTACGCATCAGGTATTCCAACAGGGAAAATTCCCTGGGCTGAAGATCAATTTCCAGCCCTGATCGGGTAACCAGGTGTTTTACAAGATCCATTGTGAGGTCTTCAACCGTCAGTGTGGTAGGTTCCTGAGGACCGGAGGAGGAACGGCGGATAAGCGCCTGTACGCGGGCCAGCAGTTCTGAAAAAGCAAAAGGTTTGGTAAGATAATCGTCGCTTCCTGTCTCAAGCCCTTTGACCCTGTCTTCTACCTACCGTTTGGCACTCAGGATGATAACAGGGGTATTGATTTTTTGCTGCCTCATCTCTTTTATTAGGCTCAGACCATCTATCCTGGGCAGCATAATGTCTATGACTGCTGCATCATAGGGCACTGTGAGCACAAAGTCTAATCCGTCTTCACCATTTTCAGCATGATCTACGGCAAACCCTGCTTGCTGGAGGCCCTTGACAATAAACGAGGCGATCTTTTTGTCGTCTTCAACCACTAATATCCGCATCACTTTCTCCTGGACTACTGGCTATTGGAGTTAAATCGTTCACCGCCCCTCAACCAGAAGAATTTTGGTTTTCTTTTTGAGGGTTCTTAGAGTCAGATAGATTACCAGTCCTGCTGAAAAGATTATTATCCACATCAAATCCAATTCCAGCTTGCCTTCTGCAAATATGTCTCCAGCTATTTCAAGAAATGTGAATGAAGCGACTATGGCAAATAATCCAGTATATTCCCTCTTTAGGACGTTTTTTAATGAAAAGGGTAAATCAGGTGGTCTCCAATCGTTAAACCTTGGCAAAAATGCAGAGGTTTTGCTCGACCATTTTTCATATTCTTTACCAAATTTCTTTCTCAGAAATTCTTCCTCAGCAAACATGATTCTTTCATAATAGAGCCAAAAAATGAGAATGAATATCAGGCTTATCCACCACATATGGACAAACATTGAAATACCAAGCCAAATGAAAAAATTTCCCAAGTAAAGAGGATGCCTTACTATGGAATAGATCCCTGTGGTATTCAAAACCTCTGCCTTTTGGCTGTGAGTATTTCGTCCGGATGTGCCCCTTGGAGTATGACCGACTGTATAAATACGAATGCCCAGGCCGAAAAAGGAAATCACAAGGCATACGATTTCCCACAGTTGATCCCACGCATGACAATGACCGGGATACTCAAAATGCTGCATTCCCAGCAGCATAATTCCTGTCAGTAACAACGGCAGGTAGCTTCGCCACCTAAACAGCCAACTACCAGTTTTTTCAAATTCTTCTCTTAATGCCATTTTTTTGGGAGATCTCCTTCTTCGTAATAGAAAAATGCCTGATTATAGCCAGCTATTATTAAAGGAATATTACTCCGGCATTACTTTTTTTTAATATCCAATTAATCAAATCGTAATTTTTAACCTATATATTTACATTTTATTTTTTCGACCTTGTGCGGTTATACGTCAGATTGTGCAACACACGAAAGAGAAAAGAATTATCACGAAAGCACAAAAGGAATAAGACATATTGGATACATCAGATTCGACCCCGGATATTTCTATTGTTATTCCCATGTACAACGAGGCGGCAAACATCAGGCAGCTTTGCCGTCGCCTCTTTGAGACCCTGGCCAACTTACAGGAGACCTGGGAAGTTGTCTGTGTTGACGATGGGTCCTCTGACAGAACCCTGGAGTTCTTGAGAGAGGAACAGACTATGCGGCAGGGTATGACCATTGTGGCCCTTGCCCGGAATTTTGGACAGCATGCAGCGATCATGGCTGGATTCGCCCAGAGCTATGGGCGGTGGGTAATCACTCTGGATGCTGATCTCCAAAATCCTCCCGAGGAGATCCCTAAACTGATTGATGCCTTTCAGGCGGGTCATGATCTTGTAGGTACTGTTAGGATGGGGAGGCAGGATACCTATTTCCGCAAATGGGCCTCACGCCTCAATAATCGTCTGATCACCAAAATTTCAGGGATTTCCCTCCAGGACTTCGGCTGTATGCTCAGGGGCTATAGCCGTGAAGTAGTTAAGGGCATCCTGGCGAACCCCGAGTACAGGGCGTTTCTCCCGGCACTTGCGACATTCTTTGCCGGAAATCCGGTAGAGATCCCGGTAAGTCACGAAGAACGGGCCGGAGGCACATCGAAATACTCGCTCCTGAAGCTCTTCAGCCTGCAACTGGATCTACTCTCCGGCTTTTCCTTGTGGCCTCTGAGGGCACTGTTTTTTGTGGGAATAGGTGTGGCCTGCCTGGGACTCCTACTTGGCCTGGTTATCTTGGCGCTTCGTCTTTACTATGGGCCTGGCTGGGCCGCAGAGGGTGTGTTTACCCTGTTTGCCCTGCTCTTTTGTTTTATCGGTGCCCAGTTCTTTGCGTTGGGGCTCCTTGGTGAATACGTAGGACGAATCTTCCAGGCTGTGCGTAAACGTCCGCCCTACATACTTGGTGATGTGCTGCGTGAATAGGGTCAGGTTGGAACGGGCGGATATCCTGCTTGCCCTGGTTGCGGTCTTATTGCTTTTCTGGGCACTGGGAGAAAGGGGCCTTTGGACTGCAGAGGGTCGATGGGCAGAGGTCACGAGAGAGATGTTGCTCTCTGGTGACTTTTTTCACCCCACCATAAACGGTGAGCCTTATTTCGACAAACCCTTACTGACTTACTGGCTTATTGTCCTGGTTTCGGGCCTTACCGGACGGCTGGACGAGTGGACGGTCCGGCTCCCCAGTGCCATATCGGGTCTTATGGCCCTCTGGGCCACGGTTTATCTGGGCAGGCGGCTCTGGTCAGCCGAAGTCGGCAGGACAGCCGGGTGGCTTCTCCTTACAACCTATAGCTTCCTGTTCTGGAGCAGGGCGGGAACTGCTGACATGGAGAATATGGCGGCTGTCACCCTAGCCCTGGCCTGGTACTGGGCCAAGCGAGACCGGCCAAATTTCAGCGCATTTTTTATTTTCTATCTTATTGCTTTTGTAGGGTCTCACACAAAGGGGCTTACCGCCCTGATCGTCCCGATCCTTGCAGTATCACCCGATGTCCTCGCGAAGGGGCGTTGGCGGACGGTATTAAGGCCCTCGCATTTCCTGGCCATGGCCCTGGCAGGTGGTATATATCTCGTCCCGTTCATATATGCCTCCATTACTCGTGGCGACTACCAGGCAAGCGGCCTTGCCCTGGTCTTTCAGGAAAACATCCAGCGATTTTTCCAGCCCTTTGATCACAAAGGGCCTATTTATTGTTATTTTTATTATCTTCCCATGCTATTTCTGCCGTGGACGCCGCTGTTCCTGGTGGCCTGTGCCGGAATGGCCAGAGGTTGGAAGGACCTTGACAGCCGGACAAGGTGGCTGATAAAGGCCGCATTACTGGTCTTCCTGTTCTTTACTGCATCCGGGTCGAGGCGGAGCTATTACATACTCCCGATTTTGCCCCTCTGTGCCCTCTGGACAGCCGTCTTTCTCCGGACGGATTCAGTGCTCTTGCCGGCCTTAATGATCTTCAGGCGCTGGGGCTTTCGTATCCAGCCAGGGTTGCTGGCAGTCTTGGCCTTCATTTATATTGCAAGCCCGGTGATATGGCCTGTCCTCACGGATCGTATAGGATTTGCTGCACCTCAGGGCCTAATGATAGGCACGTTCGTCGGTGGTCTCGCAGTGGCCGGACTCTTTGCGATTTTCCACTGGCGCCATAGCCTGCTCTCTGCCGTTTTCGGAACTGCCAGGCCTGCTGCACCCCTCGTGGCCGCAGTGGCGGTGTTCATGGGGATATTTTTTTGCTGGCAAATGAACTCCCTCGAAATTTACCGCACGGAACGTCCTTTTTCTTTGGAGCTCAAGAAACAGCTTATAGGCGTCGATCCGGAACAAGTGGCCTTTTTCCACAAGATCTCGCCCAATGCACTCTTTTACCTGGACCTCCCCAGACCAGTACAACTCCTGTCGGACCAGGAGGCAATCCGGCGATTTATTGAGAACGAATCCAACAATAATGTGCTAATTTCCCGCCGGAAGTATCTTCCGGAATTAATCCCTCTCCTGCCTGCTGATATGATACAGAGGCCTGATCTTGCCGAGGAGATCCAGCCCTGGGAGAGGAAGGATTCAAGGAAGTTGGTTGCCTGGGATCTGAGCAAACCTGAACCTGTGCATGCTTACAAGGAATAAATCATGTCTGTAGTCCTGTTTGGTTACCATAATATGGGATGTATTGCGCTCAAAGTGCTCAGAGAACTGAATATATCAGTCCCGGCTGTATTTACCCACAGGGATGACCCTGATGAAAATCGGTGGTTCGATTCCCTTGGAGAACTTGCCGGGGAAATGGATATACCTGTCTATTTTCCGGAAGACGTCAATACTGGGGAGTGGGTGAGGCTCATGAAGGATCTTTCACCGGACGTGTTACTTTCCTGTTACTTTCGGCAGATGATAAAGGAAGAGATCCTGACCATACCCCGCATTGCCGCAGTGAACCTCCACGGCTCTATGCTTCCTCGCTACAGGGGGCGGTGTCCTGTCAACTGGCAGCTTGTTCATGGTGAGACACAGGGTGGGGTGACCCTTCATCACATGGTACTCAAGGCCGATGCGGGTGATATTGTGGCACAGCAGGCCGTGCAGATTGACAAAATGGATACTGCCCTCACCCTGTTTGGGAAAATGGAAAGGGCAGCAGAAGGACTTTTGAGGAAATATATTCCCCAGTTTCTGGCAGGCACTGCCCCCCGGATTCCGCAGGACCATTCACAGGCCTCGTACTTTGGAGGCAGACGTCCTGATGACGGACGCATTGACTGGTCATGGCCGGCCCGCCGAATCTACAACCTGATTCGGGCGGTTACCTGGCCGTATCCAGGGGCCTTTGCCTTTCTGGACGAAAAAAAGTTGATGATCTGGTCCGCTGAACCCCTGGACCATGAGGATGCAAGGCTCCCTCCGGGCACGATTCTGGAAAGAGGTGAGGACCGGCTGGTCCAGACAGGTCAGGGACTTTTACGCTTGATAACAGTCAGCGAAGAGCACAGGATCCCTGAAAATGAGATTCCCCTACAGGAAATATTTGTAGGAGACATAAAATTAAACTGAAAGGAAATGGAAAATAAATGAAACTATTGGTTCTTGGAGTAAACGGATTTATTGGCAGTCATCTTGTGCGTCGAACGCTTGCAGATACCGACTGGGAGATTTATGGAATGGATCTGGCCTCAGACCGGCTGGGGGCCTTGGCCAATGATCCTCGCATCCACTTTATAGAGGGAGATATATCCATAAACAAAGAGTGGATTGAATACCACGTGAGAAAGTGCGACGTCTGCCTTCCACTCGTTGCCATAGCCACGCCGGCCTCATATATGCGGGACCCGCTTGCTGTATTCGAGCTGGATTTTGAGCAAAATCTCCGCATAGTCCGTCAGTGTGCAAAATATGGCACACGGGTGATCTTTCCGTCTACGAGCGAGGTCTATGGCATGTGTCCAGACCCAAAATTCAACGAGGAAACAAGTCTCTTTGTTTATGGACCCATTCATAAGCAACGGTGGATATATGCCTGTGCCAAACAGATGATGGACAGGGTCATCTGGGCCATGGGGAGAGACCGTGGCCTGCAGTTTACCCTGGTTCGTCCGTTTAACTGGATAGGCTCGGGCCTTGACAGCCTCGCTGCCCCTAAAGAGGGGAGTTCCAGGGTAGTGACGCAGTTTCTGGGGCACCTGCTCAGGGAAGAGCCCATTAATCTGGTAGACGGTGGTCGGCAGAGACGTTGTTTTACCCATGTAGACGATGGGCTTGATTGTCTCTTCGGTGTCCTGCAAAACGTGGACGGCCGTTGCGACAATCGGATATTTAACATCGGCAATCCCAAAAATGACTACTCCATAAGGGACCTTGCTGAGATGATGATCGAGGTACTGGGAGAATTCCCGGCCCTCGCCCACCTGGCAGAGCGGGCGGAGCTTAAGGATATCCCTGCAGAGACCTATTACGGGCCGGATTACCAGGATGTGGGCTATCGGGTACCGGACATAACCTCTGCCAGAGAATTACTGGGATGGGAGCCAAAAATCGATCTCAGGGAGGCCTTGCGCCGCACCATAAGCGCCTATGTCCAGAATCGGCAGATAGTCGTGGAGGAGTTGGGCCATCCGGATGAGCTATGAAGGTGGATGTGGCGCCTTAGTCTTAAAGGTAGACGTGGATACCCATGACGGCATGCGCCATGGGGTCCCTGTTCTCCTGGAAATCCTGGCACGTCATGGGGTCCATGCCACCTTTTGTCTCTCCTTCGGACCGGACAATGCGGGAAAGGCCATATACAGGTTATTCAGGGACCCTGCCTTTTTAAAAAAGATGCTTCGCACTGGTGCGCCGAGTCTCTATGGCTGGAGGACCGTGCTTTCCGGCACGCTGCTACCTGCCAGACCTATAGCCAGAGCCTTTCCGGATCTCGTACGTCAGATTGCATCCGAAGGCCACGAGGTCATTGTCCATGCCTGGGATCACAGACTTTGGCAAGATCACCTGCACCAGATGACTAGAGAGGAGATCAAAAGGGAATTCGATAAATCATTTTCATCCTTTGAGGATATCCTGGGCAGAAGACCCAGAGCTGTTGCCGCACCAGGATGGCAGGCAACAGCAAACAGCCTTGCCGTACAGGACCAACTGGACTTACTGTATTCAAGCGACCTCAGGGAGGGCCCCCCTTGCTTCCCCCGATACAAGGGACAGGAATTTCACACCCTTCAGATACCAACTACCGGCCCCTGCCTGGAAGAGCTTCTGACCGTGGGAATTCGGGACAAAGCGGATCTTGCCCAGGAGCTTCTGGACTCCCTGCGAGAGGCAGCGCAGCCTGTACTTGCTATCCACGCTGAGGTGGAAGGCGGACCTTATAGGGCCTTTTTCGACAGACTTATTCCCAGCTTACTGAAGAACCATAAAGAGGTCCTCTGTCTGGAAGATGTTGCCTCGCGCATCCATTCAGAAATAGACACCGTCCCCCGGCGGGAGCTTATGTATATTTCTTTGCCCGGACGTGCCGGAACCATAGCGTCTTCCACTTGACCTGCATCCAACCTGCGAATAAAAATATGTGACCCGGCAAACAGACAGTTTCAACAAGACCATGAATTTACACCCAGGCAGCGGTGAGACCAATCCTTAGATATCGGTCATATATTTAGTGTGAGAGGTGTTTGAGTGAGGGACAAACTCAGTACTACGATGAAGTTCTTGCTGAGGATAGGTCTAGGTGTCTGTCTCCTGACCTGGCTCATATCGAGGACAAACCGGCATGATTTGCTAGCAGCTTTCCTTGATCTATCATTCTTTGCGTGGGCTATTGCCTTTCTGATGTATTTGGCCTCTCAAGTTATAAGCAGTTTCCGTTGGTATTTCCTGGCGCATGCCCTTGATTTCCCAGGGCCTTGGGTTGCATATCTCAGGTATTACTTTGTAGGTATGTACTTCAACCTTTTTTTGCCTACCAGTGTTGGCGGGGATGTGCTGAAGATGCACTTTATTTCCCGTGGAGAACCCAAAAAGCTGAGGGCCACCTATAGCCTGGTGGCAGACAGGCTCTTCGGGCTTGCTGCGATGTTTTTACTTGGAGCAAGTGCTGTCCTCATAGGACACGGCATACTTCCCCATTACTTCGAGCACCTTCTCTGTGTTGCCGGGATGTGTGTCATTGTCTCACTTCTTGGCCTGCCAATTGCCTACAAGCTGCTTGGCAGTGTCTGGCCTGAGATTGGGGAAAGGCTTGCGGTGTTCCTGGTATTCTGGGAAAAGCCAAAGGCCCTGTTTGCAGGTCTGAGCCTATCCTTTATCCTTCAGGCCCTTGGGATGGGTGCAGTGGCTCTTCTGGCAAAAGACATGGGACTTAATCCCCCCGTGGCTTTTTACTTTGCGGCCTTTCCTTTGGTAGCAATCCTTACAATACTGCCTATAAGCTTTAATGGAATAGGCATTAGAGAAGGTGGATTCATCTTTTTCCTGGGGCTCAAGGGCATATCTGCTGAAAAGGCCCTTACCCTGAGTCTAAGCTTCTTTGCCATACAGGTTGTGGCAGGCCTGATAGGAGGTCTTGCATATGCCTTTGGTTTCCATAAAAAGCTGCTTAAAGATTATTCTGAAAAAATGTAGGTAAACATTCAAACTGTCCCTGTAGCCGAACGGGAAGTAAACAATTATTTATTGTACGTTCCTTATTCGATTCTGATGACAGGGTACTGACTATCGTGTAATCTCCTCTGTTGTGAAACCATCTGATAATAGTCCTATTAAGCCGGAATCCGGCTCAAATTACAAACAAAAGTCTGTAAGCAATCCAGTGTATTCGACAATCTGGCAACGGTTGGTGGGACTGGTCCATCCGTATATTCCACGCGTAATCCTGGCTACACTATTCAGTCTTATCGTCTCAGGAATGAATGGAGCAATAGCCTGGCTCGTAAAACCGGCAATGGACAAGATCTTTGTCGAAGGGAATTACAAATATATATATCTGCTACCTTTTGGGATTATTATTCTTTATATCTTTCGTGGCGCGTGTAGCTTTCTCCAGTCATACCTTATGCAGACCGCGGGGATGAAACTGGTCCGTGATCTGAGGAACCGGTTTTTCTCTCACCTGATTCGTCTACCAGTATCTGTTATATCCCGTTCCACCAGTGGTGATATACTCTCAAGGCTCATGAATGACGTGGGGGCATTGAGCAATATCCTGTCACAGAGCCTGAGGACATTCATGCTCCAGATACCAACTGTGACCGTTCTCATGGGAGTAGCCCTTTATAGGCGGTGGGACTTGGCCCTGTTGAGCTTTATTCTCCTTCCCTTTATTGCTCTGGGGACCCGTTTCCTCTCCAGATTAGTACGAATACGCCGGAAGAGGGTCCAGAGGTATCTGGCTATTTTGACGCACCGGGTGAGCGAGGTCCTCCAGGGCCTCAGGGTTGTAAAGATATTCGGCATGGAGAAGGTCAAGGATGGTCAGTTTGTAAAGGAAAATCAGACTACCTATCGCCAGATGGCCAAGGTCATACGCCTGAGAGAAGGGACAAAGTTCCTGATAGAGGTCCTCTCCGGTCTTGCTGTTGCGGCAATTCTGGGCTATGGAGGCAACCTTGTGGCTAGTGGAGAGATGACCCCTGGAGATTTTTTTTCCATCCTTACGGCTATAGTTATGGCCTTTACTCCCCTTAAAAAACTGGGTGGGGCCTACACCCAATTCCAGGAGACCCTTGGTGTCCTCGAAAGAGTGGATCATTTTCTTGACCAGAAAAAGGAGGAAAGCCAGGGACAGGCCCTTGATGGACTACGCCGGGATCTCAGGTATGAAAAGGTCTCTTTTTCTTATCCTGAGATTGATGTGCAGGTTTTACAGAAAATAGATATCACCATACCTGCCGGAAAAATCTTAGCCATTGTCGGACCCAGTGGGGCAGGTAAGAGCACCCTGGTTGACCTGATCCCAAGGTTCTACAATCCCACTTCCGGAACGATACTCTGGGACGGGATAGATCTCCGCAAGATTTCCCTCGCGGACTTGAGACACCAGATGGCCATAGTCACCCAGGACGTTGTCCTGTTCAGCGATACAATCTACGAGAATATTGCGGTAGGTAGACCTGGAGAAGTTACTGGAGAAGACGTGGAGAAGGCGGCAAAGATTGCTCAGGCCCACGATTTTATTGTCGCACTTCCTCAGGGCTATGATACAGTATTGGATGAAAGGGGACTCAATCTGTCAGGGGGTCAGCGCCAGAGGATAGCCCTGGCAAGGGCGGTGCTCAGGAATCCACCATTGCTCATATTGGATGAGGCCACAAGCGCCCTTGACAGCGTTTCTGAAAAGGCGATCCAGAAGGCCCTGGATGAGGTAATGAAAGGCAGGACAACCATAGTGATTGCCCACAGGCTCTCCACGATCATCAACGCAGACCAGGTCATAGTTATCGACCATGGTCGGATAATGAATCGCGGGACCCATAAGGAGTTAATGGAGAGCAGCGCCCTTTACCAGGAACTATATCAGACCTGGGCCAGCAGTAATGAGAAAAAGGCCATATAAAACAATTTCATTTTGTTGTACGTTCCTTAGTGGCTGAACTTTTACGAGTCTCTGGGCGTCTTTCAAAATCGTTCAGTAGAGTTGACATTTACACCAAATATCGTAAACTCTATTTTACCAAAATGATTCCAAATCGTTCAGTAGGGTTGACACAAGGAAAAACATGTTGGATTTAAGCGAGTTTTTCAGCATCTAGGCGAATTTGCTCACCCAAGTTCCGTTGCCACGCAGCCGGTTCCTTAACGAAATTATTACTGGATACATGCTGTATTATCTGGGCGGTTTCCGATCCATCCTCCCTATACTGAGTTATCCACATGTCAAAACCATCTGGTAGTAATTGTTCAACCCCCGCCAAGGAGTATGAACAGTTCCCATGAAATAGATGCGGTTCTTACTGACCGTTGATAAATTAGGATGGAACGTTGAGAATAGCTGTAGTGCGGAGAGAGTGTGGACTGGGGCTTGGAGGAGCGGAAGCATACTGTGCTAACATTTGTACCTCATTGACAAAGATGGGCCATAACGTGACAGTAGTGGCGGACAAGTCTCTTTTGCCGGATTTGCCGTTCTTCAGGGCCTCTGTGTGGGGAAGGGGGAGCATTCTTAAAAATTTAAGTTTTTTTTTGAATGCTGGCCAAGCCCTTAAGGCAGGCGATTTTGAAGTGAGCTATGGCCTTTCAAGAGTGGCCCCGGTAGATGTCCTTAGAATATCAGATCCTTTGCATGCCGCATGGCTGGACCTGGGTTATCGGAAAAGCACCAAGTTCAGACGCCTGACGCCCAGGCACAGGCTGCTTCTCTGGATGGAGGCCAAGGCCATTAGGGAGGCCAAGGCCATCATAACTAATTCCCAGTTAGTAAAAAATCAGGTGCAACATTACTACAGCAGAGGTGCTGAGAAAGTCACAGTTATTTACAATGGAGTAAATCTTAAGCGGTTTCGCCCGATGACTCAAAAGGATCGGGTTTTAGCAAAAAAATCAATAGGCATTTCAGATAATACCACGGTCTTTGTTTTTGCAGGTTCTGATCTGCGCCGTAAGGGTTTGAGCCAACTTTTATACGCTCTTGCTCAGTTCAGAGAACAGCCTTTTATATTGCTAGTAGCAGGGTCGATGGGGAACAGGGACCTTAAGAAAAGAATAGAAGAAATGGGCCTGAATCAAAATGTCAAGTGGCTGGGATATGTGAAAGATATAGAACGACTATATGCCCTGGCAGACCTCTTTGTACTCCCTACCCATTACGACCCATTTGCCAATACCACCCTTGAGGCCATGGCCTGCGGGACCCCTGCTCTCACTACCAGGCAAAATGGAGCAGGGGAAGTAGTTGAACAAGTCGCCCACTGGCTTGTGGTGGAAAGCCCCTGTCATAGAAGTATAACTGAGGCACTTGAGGCATTTTTCTCTCTTTCATTTAAAGAAAAATGTGCCATCCGAGAATCTTCATATGAACACGCCTGTAAGTTTAAATGGGCCAGACATACCAAAGAGTTGCTTCAGTGCCTGGAGCCAATATCCCGTGCTATATGACATGCTATGTTGTGTAAGGCTGTAATACTGATCTTTTTTCTGGTGCAGTTAGGAGTTTCCACCTGAAAGTGAGCTTTAAGCATGTCAATAAATTTATCAACCATATGAGGTTCAGGACCATGTTCTACTGCTTGTTTCATGACATCCGGCAATTTCTTGAGGGATGACGGCAGATAGGCCATGCCGGGCATAGAGTAAAATGTTGGGGCAAGTGTTACTACTGGTTTTCCCTTCTGTAAGGCCTCAAATCCAACTAGCGAGCTGAAGGTGACTATCAAGGATGCTCTATCTATAAGAGAATCCAGATTGACGTTAGAAAGAAAGGTCACATCATGCTGGTAAGATCGCCTAAATGCCTTTCCTATTACCCCAGGTCTGTTTGGGTGCTCTTTGGATACTATTCTAAATGGTCTTCCCATAAACTTGCTAAAAATTTTTGCAACATTATATGTTTGCCTGATCAAGTCTTCCATATCTGCTATGTTCAATGGATTTCGCACCTGTCTGCATATCTCATTGCCTTGAAGCGGGATAAAAACAAAGGGCGTATCGAGTTTTTCTATGTCGTGGGGTTTGAGTTTTCTGAATTTGTACTTTCTATGTCTGTGTATGATTGCCCTGAAGAAGCTGCGAGCTGGCTTGAGGTCTGGATTTGCTTTTAGAAAAAATGGGTTTTTTGAATACTTTAGACATGCTTGTAGTGTAACAATTTTTGAAGGGGAGATGATATTAGGCATTGTGAAAGGTCGCTCAGGCATATTCGGCACAGGCTGCCGGGGACTGTTTTTAAACCGCTCAAAGCGTTTCTCCCACAAAAGATTGTTGTCCAATTCGAGGCGCTCGTCAGAATAGTGCATTGTATTTCCTCTAAAAAATCCCGTACCTATGAACCTAATACTGACTCCAAAGGTCCTGCATGCCTCTTCAAGGCATGCTATATCTAGAAGGGAACAATTGTAGGCTATGGCCAGGTCAAAGGCTTTACGCTGCATAAGAGCCGTTAATTTCGCCAGATAGTGTGACGCGGCCTTACGAAAAGCATTTTTTTCACGTTCACTGGTCGAAAGTACAAATCTTTCAACGTTATTACAGATTCTTTCAATCGCCCCTTCACTTTCTTTTAGATGGCGGCATCTCTTGTTTGATAAAGGAGAATACAGTATCTCAATATCATCAATACCTTGTGTCTTAAAGAATGTATATATCTCAGGAATGGATGTGATGAATTTGAGATCAAAGTAATCTGAAAGGTATTTTCCAAGGACAAAATCAAACTTTTTCTTGTTACATAAATAGAGAATCTTACCCATTTGATTTGTAGCCATTATCTGATAAAACTCGCATGGAAAATCCGGTTATCAGTGCGGTAATTAACCAGTAATAGCAGGCGGATTCATGTCTGAATGCGTCTTCAAAGGTATTTGATATCCAAAACATTACCATGAACAGCATCGATGCAGTCAGGAATATGTGATAAGGTTTATTACGTTCGGTTTTTTTAAGGGCGAGCCAGAGAATTCTGGCTTGGCTGAGAATTACCGCCAGCAGGAAAATAGCTCCCTGTATACCTATCTGAAGGGCATAATTAAGCAAGGTATTGTGTCCATGACCCAGTCCTGCCTGTTTTCTCACATCCGGCAGTGCCTGTTTAATATTTCTGCGTCCCAATCCTACTCCTTTGAAAGGCTGTTTGAGTACTTGTTTCCCGTAAGCTATATATGTATAAATACGTAAAGGTATAGATCCTCCTTCGTCCCATGCCTGCTTGATATTTCCATTCACTATAAGGCCCCAGTTTTCTCTGACAAAGTATTTGCCGGCCCCTGTAAAAAAAAGACAGGAAAGAGCAATGCATATAAACATTACAGCGTAATAGCGATAAGTGCATTTGGTTAGCAAAGGCGCCAGAATAAAGCCTGAAAATACGGCAAACATTCCAGCTCGCTTAGTAGTGGAAATAAGGACGGCCATATTTGCTGCGAACATGATGATGTCCGTTTTTGTAGGTTTAGTACTAATCAATGTTACGAGAAAAAGACATATAAAAAACAACACATAAATACTGGTATGTAATATACCAGCAAAGAGACTATTTATATATGAAAATAAAAAAAATATGTCTTGGCAGGGTATGCCATCTAAGGTCTGAAGTTTACAGAAAGCGGGTCTGTGAGGCATTAATATCCATTGTAATATCAGAAAAAAATAAACAATAAGAAATAACAGGTTTACTCTTTTAATAACTAAAATTGTTTGATATATTGTTAAATATTTAATGATAAAGATACTGAGAGAAATAAAAAGCAATATATTTAACAAAGAACCAAATAAAAAAGTTCTGATTGAATAAGAAGTGGCAAAGGAATAACTCACAGAAATTGCTGAAAAAGTGACTAAAAGAGCCAAGAAAATCCAGAGCGGCCGACTTTCTTTAGGTAAATGTAGGTAAGCATTTAAATAATTTTTATTTTTAATAAGACGGTAATTGCATATAATTATCAATATACCGCTCAATATTTGGCGAAACCCTGAGCCAATATCCAAAGCGAGCACTGACAACAGGATTCCAATAAAAAAAAGCACAAGCTTTTCTTGAGGTTCTGCTGCCTTCATGGTATCAGAAATCATATAGTCTTGGCCCTTTTGCTTTTTCCTGATCTATTCTGAGTTTCCTTTTGTGAATTTTCTCTGTCACTTTAGTTTCGAGCAAATGAAGCAGGTCCTGTCTTTCTGCCCAGTTAATGCATCTTTTTGTATAGCATCTAAAAATTTCTTTTGTCAGCTTATCACGGACTCTCCACCATTCAAGGGAGGCACAGAGATTGATAAGGTCTGACAGCCTTTCCCTGTCTGACAACTGTCTTTTTATTTTTGCTCCATCAAGATCAAAAATTTTAAATATTGCAGGACTTGATGGATCGAAATAGAAATTTGATATTTTACAGTCTCCGTGAAATACACCTTTTTCATGCATTTCCCACACAAAACCGGAGAGCTTTGATAGAAAAACCGGTGCGGCTTTATGGTCTTTCAAAGTCCTTTTTATCATGTCTGTATTGTGCCTGCCTGCGCCGATCCATACATAAATTGCTGCACCGTACATTTCATTCCAGGGATTTCCTGTGTCAACAGCAGCCAGTGGCAATGGGGTCGGGATCTGACGAACTATGAATTCCCATGAAATATTCCATGTCTTGATCACCCTTGAAGTCCTAAAAAGGTATGAGCCAGCATTAAGATGACCTGAACACCTGTATAATTTTAGAAAATAAGGAGATCCTCCTATTTCTATTTTGACGGCCATTGTATGCCTTGAATTCTTGATCGTGCTTTTTTTTACTGGAATATTTTCATTGGAAAGATTCTCAATAAATCTAATGACCTCATTCGGGGTTTGACTCGACGACAACACCAGCCTTTTATTATTGCGTTTTTGTTTAAGAGAACACTGTATGCGTCTACGGCCTTTTTTTGACCAATGGCGTATCATACGGGAAAAGGCATGCTCTTGTACCTGAAATCTTAAGGACCTTGCCTTAAGTTCCAACCAGTCATGAGACAATATGGCAACAAACCTCAATATTTCATGCCGTGAAACCTTGCCCCAAAATGGAGGCAGTATATAGCTTAATTGGTTAAGGTGCTCTTCTGCCATGAGCGGCCTTGAACGAAGATGTGCTCTGTGAAGATCAATTAAGAAAAACCGTCCCTTCTCAGAGTCATATATCACATTGTTTAGATGGAAGTCGGGCTGAAAAAGTCCGGCATCTGAAAGACCGGTAATCAACTGACAAAACGCGTACATAGCCTCACGTTTTTCCTTGATTTGCAGGTTAGGCCAGGTTGATGCCAAAAAAGACTCAAGCTCTTGGCCAATTACTTTTTGGGTCACAAAATAACTTCGCCCTTTTGACAAACCGTGGGCCAGCGGAGGGGCGGTTAGCCCATGCTGATGTAATGCCTTGGCAAGTGTCCATTCTTTTTTTCCAGGATCACGAAATTTCAGAACAAATGGATTCAGCAGAAATACCTTTATGAAAAGATCTCCATTGCAATAAACCTTCCTCCTTGCCGTCTCCTTGACAAGCAATGTTTCGTTTGAACTCAACAGCTTTTCAAGATCAAAGTCGGTGTTAAAGGCATCCCGGCCTTCAGCATTGGGAGGTATTGGAAGTCGAGTTGACATTTTTATGTAAGTGATTTGATGAAGACCTTGATTTTTTCTGCTCTATAGCTCTTGCCATTTGAGCTTGAGATTGCGGTCGATACAGGCTATCCCTTTGACCATTCGGCAGAGGACCTTAGTCATTATTTTCTGTTTGCATAGATTCAGATCTGTCTTGGGCATGTTTCGAAAGCTGTATCTGTACCTGATCGAACACTTCTTCCACTTTTATGATATTCATGCAGTGCGGCTTCTTGCAATATTTTTGAAGACATGGAGAGCATGGCCTTGGTTTTTGTATAACTACATGGCGCTCCGTGTCCTGGTAAGGCCCGGTGTGATGGACCGTACTTGGTACAAACAGGGATATGGTAGGCGTCCCCACTGCCACGGCAACATGAAATGGGCCCGTGTCGTTGGTAATGAAGAGATCCAGCCCATTGAGTGCGGCAGGCAGCTTTTTTAAAGGCAGGCGCCCTACAAAGTTGATTATTCTGGATTTCTGACCGAGGTCGGTTGTCATCCCTTCAGCTATCTCCTTGCCAATCTTTTCATCTCCAGGTCCACCGAACAGGACAATATTGACATCTTCAGAATCGGCAAGGAGTCTCTTTCCAAGTTCTGTAAAGTGCCCCTTTGGCCAAGCCTTGTATGGTCTTGAGGCGGATATCTGAAATCCTATCCTTTTGTTTTTTGCATAGTTGTATCCCAGGCCGTTAAGCAAATTATCCCAGAATGCTTGTGTCTCCTCAACCGTCAAAGGCAACACCATCCGTTTGTCCCGGGTGGAATCAAGTTTAACCTTGAAGAGTGTGCGCAACACGTCGAGTCTCTGCTCTATTGCATGTGCTTCATCCCTGTATGGGACTCTTACATTAAGAAACGGGGCCACGGTTTCATCCTTGAAACCGATACGGGCAATAAAAGGAATCCCGGCCATGTAAGCGGCCTGAACAGGGCAGGAATCACTGTCATGAAATACCAGACACAGGTCGCAAAAACGTTTTTTGAGCCTGTTAGCTAGACCAAAAACACCTCTGTATGCCCCTTTATACGGAATGATAACATCTGCATCAGGATTGTTGGTAAAAAGCACTGCATACCGGCTCTTCACCAACCAGTCTATGCGTGCTTGCGGGAACAGGCGTCTTGTAGCCCGAAGAGCGGGTGTGGAAAGCAAGGTGTCACCGATTGCAGTGCAGGACACAACTAGAATCTGCTTAACCATCTTGGGATCGAATTGGCTGATTGGCCTTATTTGCCTTTGCTGAATTCGTTGCAGGCCAAGTCTTATCTTCCATAGAATTCTAGTAAGGGTCTTCATCAGACATTCATATTCAATGAACCACGTCTCAGCATGTTCTCAAATTTCCTTATTTTTTATAGAATACCATACTTGGCTTACAGTAGTTAGCGGGTTGATTTGAGGGTGCAGCACCATAATTGAATAATCAGGCTGATTCAAGCACGTCGCGCCAGAGCAGGCTGAATACTGGTTTTTCCTGTTTTTTTGTTATATTTTTGGACATCCTTTATTCACCGGTTTACACTTTTTTCGAAAAAGAGTGTATTATCGAATTGAATGCCGATGTCGAAACTGGAAATTCGAAATTCGAAATTAAGTAACACATTTACATCTTTGTGTTTTTTCCAATTTCCAATTTCACTGCCAAAATACAAGATCAACAAAGTGTAAACTACTTTTGACTTGTCGTGAAGGATGCCTCATCTTGTATTGATATATTCCGATTGTCGGTGGCAGCCGCATAGTATCTATTATAGTAACCGTTCAAGGGTTCAGGGTTTACCGAAAATTTGAACCGTTGATTCGTGAGTTCTGAATGGAGAAGGCATGAGAATAAAACGAGGGGAGCATATGTCATACCCCCCTAAATTTGAGGATATTGGGGCATGGCACTTGGCCCGAGACCTAACTCGCATGGTCAACGGAAGAAAGGTAACCCTGAACCCGTGAACGGTTACATTATATGAATGGAAAAAGATTGAGATTTTGGGAGGCAATGTGCTGAAGGGAAATTACCGGCATGGTTGACTCGAGGATTACGCCGTCAGATGGAGGCAGGCTTGAAGTCAACAGGACATTTTTTCCGCTCCTTGAGTCCAATGGTCTTGCGACCTTTAAGGCGCTGATGTCACACCCGGGGCACGCGGTGGCAAAGTGTGTTATTAAAGAACGAAATACCGTTCGACTTGATCTCGAAACAGAGAGCGGAGAAAAAAGAGCCTTTTTTCTTAAACGATATGCACCCCCTACAATACAGGACAGGTTGAAGGCATATCTCAGACTGAAGCGTCCGGCTCCTGGTGCCAGGCAGGAATGGCATGCCATGTGGACCTTCATGCATCTTGGCCTTCCAGGTCCTGTACCAGTGGCTTGGGGCCAAGATGGTGGGCCTTCTTTGGTCCTTTCTGAGGGTGTAAGTCATGTGATGAGACTCAGTGAGTGGGCAGAAAGGAATTTTGGAAAAGGGTCTCATAGAAACACACAAGCCATTCCGGCAAAGCATAGAATCATTGAAGAAGTAGCCAATATCGTGGCAAGAATGCACGCAAAGGGTCTGCACCACCAGGATCTATACCTTTGCCACTTTCTGTGTGGCTCAGAACAGGACGGCCTGCCCCTGACTCTCATAGATCTCCAGCGTGTGGAACGTCACAGGAGATTGTCCAGAAGACGGCAGGTAAAGGACCTTGCCCAACTGCACTTTTCCTCGGCCAAATACATAACCAGGCAGGACGTACGGCGTTTCTGGAAGGTCTATAATTCAATATATCATACTGGAAGGCGAAAAATTCCGCTCTGGCACTCAATACTCAGGAAAAGTGAACGCATAAGACGTCATACACTCAAACACAGACTGTGATAGAGTCAGGCCCCTCAACTGCCACACAGTGAAGGAAGAATTATATCGAATTCTTAATATTTTGGGTTGCCTAAGGCCTGATGTCCTCGTACCTGTCCTCATCTGTTAATATGTCTTTCCCATACAACCCAATGGATTGAAGCTTTGGAAGCATTCCACCTTCAATCGTTGTAATATAGATCTTCTCAATAAAGGCCGGTTGGTCTTCGATCCTGGTCTCTCCGCGATATACACCATCTACCGCATAGACCTTGATTTTTCGACCGATTTTAGCCCTCATCTCTAGGATAGCGAAGTTGTCCTTGGCGTCGTATTTGGTCTTAAACCCATAGGCCCACCTTCTTTGAGTGGATGAGAGTTCCTTTCGCTGTCCGTCCTTAGCCAGTCTGATCCAGTAGGCAATTACCGCTTCCTTCGAATAGATTTTTCCGTCAGGTGTCAACTGAACGTCATATTGAACGATATTGGCATTCTTGCTCCGTTCGATCCTAAATACATGTCTGGTCTCTAGATCTTTGGAAAAGGACTTGGATGGAATAGCCATCATGACGCAAACAAGGATAAAAATGTAAGTGCTGATTGAACGAAATATGCATAATCGAATCATTTCAGACTATAGTGGACCCCACTTCGGGTTCAGCGAAGAGTTCCAAAGTTGTCAAGGCTGTGAGGAATGATCAGCGGTGCTCTTTTTTCCGTCATATTCTTGATTATCCTCGACGGTCTGATCAAATGTGCCTTTAAACCTTGGATGGTTGCTGACTCGAATTACCCGCCAGATTGAGAACAAATTCAGCCAGTCTTAAATCAAACTCAGTATCAATGTTTGCCATGATTTCATTGATTAAAATAAATGATGTCTTATCACCTTTGATACTTTTTTTATTGATGATACAATCCCTGGTAATGACGTATGCCACGCCGTTTTTGTGGTACACCGGCGTAAGCTGCTGTCTGGCAATTATGTTCGCCCCGGCTGGGTCATAATAATCCAGCTTGTCCTTTCGAATTACAAGCTGTTTCAGGGGATGTGCCTTGGCGTCTGTCTCACTGACGGTCCATACGGCATCAAAACCCCCTTTGATGAGTTTCTCTATGGATGCCGTCACATAATCTGGTTGACGCAAGGGAGAAGTCGGCTGTAGCATTACTATGATATCATACTGTCTTCCATCGATTTGTTCGCATTCCAGCAAGGCATGATTGAGCACCTCCCAGTCACCCACAAAATCCCCGGACAATGCCTTTGGCCGCATAAACGGCACGTCCAGGCCGCTTTCCTTTGCTATTTGAGCTATTTTTTCATGGTCCGTCGAAACGACCGCCCTGTCCACATACGGTAACTGTTTTACCACGCGTCCGACAAGGGCAACGAGGGGAACACCGTTCAGTTTACGGATGTTTTTCAGTTTCATGCCCTTGCTCCCACCGCGTGCGGGTACTACCACCAGTATGGTCTTGTTTTCAAGCATAAATTTCCTTCTGTTTTTCTCGTTTTCCTGGAGAACCTTGTTATCCTATCATCCTAATTTGTTTAAGGTATCTTATTTGGGGTTATTGTTGCTGCGTAATATTTACAGATAATCGCAAAATTATCAGGCACATAAACGTTTGATAAGGGCAAGGTATTCTTCGGTTGCATGTTCTATGGAAAATTCCCGACCACGGGCCATAAGGATATTTTGGTCTGGAGGATTTTTTATGCAATGAAAGATCGCTTCCGCCAATGCAGCATAATCACCCACGGGAACCAAGGTCCCAAAACGTCCATCTTCCAAAATCTCTGCAGGTCCACTAGAACAGTCAGTGCTGACCACCGGACAACCGCAAGCCAAGGCCTCGATCAAAACCATTCCAAGCCCTTCCCATGCTGAAGAAAGGACGAAAACCGAGGCTTTAGCCATATAACTGAAAGGATTTTTTACGAAACCAGGCATGTAGAGATCGTCGGAAATGTCCAGTTCTTGAGCCTGTTTGAGAAGTTTGACACGTTGTTCCCCCTCACCAAGGATGATCAGTCGGGCCTTCATCATTCCCCTGACTCTGGCGAAGGCGCGCAATAAAGTTGGGAAATCTTTTGCCGGCCTGAGCTTTCCAACGGCAAGAATTACCGGCGGTGACCCAGGGTAAAACCAATCACATGCATATTCCATGGCGCGGTCTTTAATCTCAGGAGTAATAACAGGGTTGTAGATAGTGGTGATACGATCAGGAGGCAGGTTGATCACTTTAGCCAAATCTTTTGCCACTCCCTTTGAAACGGCAACAATTGCATCTGATTTCGGATAAAAACGGCGCGCAATCTTTGGATATGCCCTGATTCTGCGCTTTTGTTGATTGTTGGCCACCTTAGCGGAGAGAGCAATATGGGCTGTGACGATTACCTTGGTGGAGACCTGGGATACATCCCGTGCCAGGATAGCCGCAATATTTGGATAATCCATGGCAGAGATCATGACTTGTGGCCGTTCACAGACGAGATAACGCGCAAGACCAGGGATTGCACCCAGAACCCAATGGGACTTAGGCGCCAAGACCATTTTGGCAAGGGCTATAGCATCCCCATGAACGCGAGTCAGGGAACCAAGTGCCTGGAGGGACGAATGTACTGCAAGGTCAACAATCCTAACCTTGGCAGGGATTTCATCTAGGTAATACCCTTCTTTACGTCCCATAACGAGGTCGACGCGATGACCTTTATCTGACAGACAGCGGGCAATATTGAGAATAAAACGAGCGCCACCACTGCCGCTGAATGAGCGAATAAATAGTGCAATGTGCATGGGAGACAAACTAATAGCGTGATTTTTATCCATGTTTGCATTAATCCTGATATATTTACCGGAATCGTTCACCAGTCTGGCTTGGCAATAAGCATAGATGCCAGGCATAACCACTTTTTTATTTTCTTTGTTCCCCAGGGTCTTCCTGCCTGAAAATTCCCCATGCCTGCAATTATATCGAGCGTTGCAAGCAGAAACTGACGCCTCGGCGGCATAGCTATTGGGTCCTCAGTCCTGCGCCGGATCTCCGGCTCCAGATAATGAACCAGATGAGGGTGTTGACACACAAGTTTAATCAATTCTTCAGCAATAGGTAGCTCTCGAGATATTTCCCAGTCCAGGAGAGCGAAATTACCATTTACAGAAACGACAAAATTACTTTTCCCTAGATCACCGTGACCAATGCACAGGGGTATTGTTTCATCCCTCAGGGACAGACATTCCTCAGCGGCTTCAAGAAATCTTGGCAAAGGTACCCATTTTTTCTTCCACTTAACTTCGGAAGTCAGGCCGACAATTTCATTGCTTATCCAATCCGTGTTGTAAACATCGGCCGCTCGGCGATGGCGAATAGAACCATGGTCATAAAACCGAAACAAGGAGGGCAGCACCTTATCCGCCAATACCTCCCAATCAGTTGCTTGGCCGAAACGACGGCCACAGACAAGTTCTTCAAGTATGTATGGCGGCTTAGCGGCGGTGTCTTGCTCAAGGATCCAAGGTTGTCGAAACCCAGAGATTGAGGCGAATCGTTTTCGAGCAACCATTGCTCCATCGAGCTTTTCCGGTGACTGCTGCTGCCTGGCGACCCAAAGGGTCATCTGCTGCTGATTGTAAAAAGCGCGCATATTAGAACGAAAAAATACAGCACTGGCCGATATATCCGCCCGTATGCGGGTGCCGAAAATAAGATAATAGAGCGCCTTGGTTGCGCCGCGAACTGGGAAGCCCGGAATAAGAATTGTGACACCAGATGTGGTTTGAGGAAAGATGTGTTGAAGATAGTTCCATAATATCTCTTCACGAACTAGCCAATCGCCGATTATTCTAAAAGCTGTCCCTTGAGTCTTGTCATGACCGATAGCATCAAGACGCGCCTCGATGGCCGCGAGTGTATCGAGGCTTTCGGCAAGATCATGATCGACAATTCGTCCCCGGGCTCGCTTTGAAATATACCATCTCATAATCGATGGAAAAACATACTGTGATAATAATGTCTCTTTTGGTTAAAAGTATATGGAATTTCAATAAATTGCGGTGAGATCCTCGAATCGAAACTGTTCGTTAACAAAAAGAAAAGGGCATCCGTTTTTCATCGCTGATTTTCTATCGGATTCCCCATCTCCAACGACAAGCACCTGATTGCTTTTCAACCCTTCTAATGCAATGATACGCCGGAGTGTCTCATGCTTTTCATTCGGCCACCCAAACACCCCGCGAAAATAATCATCCCATTTTCTGAATCTAATGATCTCTTTCAGATTGGCATCAGGGGTGGTGGAACTCACGTATAGTCCATATGCCGGCGAAAATTTTCTGAGCGCCTCTTCCGCTCCTGCCTTCTCCGGGCAGATTTTTGCCCCTGCCACAACAATTTCGTTGTAAAATCCGGCCAGCTCTTTGATTTTTTCCCTTAAAAGCGTATCTTTCCTGTAACCAAGTCTCAGGAGAATCTCTTTCAGGATGACGTAACGGCTTTGTTCAAATATTTCAGAAAGGACCACACGAATGATTGGGGCATGGCGGTCATCTGCGGGAAACAGTTTAAAATAGGCATCGTATTTTAACTGGTTTGAGTCAATAAGCGTTCCGTCAAAGTCAAAAACAATTACTCGTATTCCCACATAACCCTCGTTATGAAGCAGCCAAAAATCCACATTAGGGTGCCTGCTTTTCAATTGCATTCCAGTTGGGAATGACCGTTTTCCTCGCCTTCCTGGGGAGTCTTGCTATCCTGTCATCTTCATAAAAAGAGTCATTATCAAAGTGGGTGGTGCTCACTTCCTCAAAAATTGCACCATCAAGGGTATGGAATTTATGCCATTCACCAGGTCTCACCAGAATAGTATCCCCTATCTGCGGTTTGATCCTTTTTCCGTCCAGCTCTACCTCCAAATCCCCGTATAACAACTGGAATGTTTCTTCCTTTTTCTTATGATAATGGTAGGGATGTTTCTGCCTGGGGAGCTGGATGATTAGTTTTTTGCAATACTTGCGGTTGATACAGTTCATGATGACCGCACCAAATTCCCTGAACCGCTCAAGACCACAGTGGTGGGACAACTCAATGGAGCTATCTTTTCCGATATGTATCCTCGCCTTGTGGAGCATCCCTTTCACCTGAAGCATGATGTGGTAAATTATCTCTTCCGGGGGCAATGCAGTATTGGCAACAGCCATATTTACAGGCTCGTGTGAAGAATAATCTTTGTCAGCCTCAATCCCATCAAACCAGTCGCCACTTGTAAGTTGGCCGTCACTGAGCGGCATTGCAAAATATACCTTGTCCTTCTTAAGCTTATCACCCTTTTTGATCTCCTCCCTTGCGAATACCCCCCGCATGAGTGAGCGTAAAGAGGCAATCTCTTCAGGAGAGGCAGGGCTGCGATGCTTTCCGCCACAGGCCGCCACGGCCTGTTTGTGTGCCTCAATCCATCGGGCGATTTGCTCAGGTCTGGAGGAATATCTGTTTAACTTATGTTCTTCTGTCTCCATTCCTACGTGCCTTTCGAACAGCCTCGCACCCTTTCCATAAGCAATTTGAATGGCCGCGTAGTTGTCAGGTTCCTCATGAGTGGAAAACCCAATGGGCACGTCCGGGAATCGCTCTTTCAGCACGTCGATCTGATTCAGTCTCAGCTTGTCGTTCGGTGTGGGATAGATGGCCACACAATGCATCAAGGCAAAGTGCATATTTCTTGATTCGAGGAAACTCACCAGCCTGTCTATCTTGTCCATGCTCAACCCTGCCGTTGAGACAATGACGGGTTTGTTCACCTGGGTAATCCGTTCAATAAGAGGCCGGTCACTTGCGGAACAACTGGCCACCTTGATAATTTCAATGCCAAGATCAAGGATAACGTCCACGGATTCTTCATCGAATGGGGTGCATATAGTATGCATCCCGTTTTTAATGACGGCCTTAGTGAGCGTCTCGTACTGCTGTGCGGTCAAGGCCGTTTCCATGAATCTCGGGATATGTTTTATATCCTTTCTCTGTTTGTAATCCGGATGAATAAAGGTATCCAATTGCCTGAATTGGAACTTGAGAGCGGCACGCACACCTGCCTTTCTGGTTACATCACCCAATGCATTAATGATGTTGAGGGCATGATTCATGTCGCCCTGGTGGTTGTTGGCAAGATCGAGAATAAACAGATCGTTAAAATTAAAGTTGTGCATAAAATTTACCTCGTTTCCAGACAGGCGCTTATTAGAGCATCTCAAAGGCCTCTGGCCCGTATCCCCTATCGTAGTTGATCTTCACGGTTCTCTTGTGTCGATGGGAGACATGGGCGGCAGCTATAACCAACATGGTCTCAAGACCTCTCTCAAGCGATATGGGGGCGTCCGCTGGATCCCTCCCGCTCAGGATAACTTCAATAAAGTCTATCTCTCCCTTGAAGTCGTCGGGACGCATTTTTTGAATCGTTTCCTCTATAACCTTTCCTTTCCCATCCCAGTAACGCACGGCATCGTGTTTACCATTAAGATTGACAAACCATTCAAGAAAACCGTTGGAGCCTTGAATTCGCACCTTTTTTTGCGGGGGCTCAGTAACCACATCCTGGGCGATGTCTCCCACGAGACCAGTCTGGGTCTTGACATTCAGCAGACAAATCCGGTCATATTTAACAATACCATCTGTCACCATATCCATTGTGGAGGATACCTCAACGATCCTTCCAGCGTTAACAAGATGGGCAAACCGCTGCCAGATGTTTATGGCATGAGAATGCTCCCCACTAGCTCCACCTCCACGTTCAGAAAAACCGAGGTAGGTGTCCTTGGGGCCGCTCAGCCATGGATGGGCGGTGAAAATACCGCCCCAATGTTCCCTGAAACAGGCGCTGATAGTGATGGGATCGCCAATCGTGTTTTTTGCAAGAATCCGGGCGGCGCGCCTGGAATTTTCGGTCATGGTATGGTTATAACCGACCGCAACGAATGTCCCTGTGGCCTTTTTAAGGTCGACAATCCTCTGGACCCCTTCGAGAGAGGGCATACACAAAGGCTTCTCAATAAGCAATATTTTCGGTGGGTTGTTTTCCAACACCCTGGTTGCCATACTGATGTGGGTGTCCGGAGGGGTGCCTATGATGACCACGTCAAAATTTTCACCCGAGACCATATCCGCCTCTGAAAGCCGTATGTCCGGGTCCCAGCGTCCATAGCGGGACGGATATATGTCCTCGCGTGTTCGTTTCAGTGCATCAGGGTCGATGTCGCATATAAGAACATCCCACCCCTTGGTACGGCAGGCATGTGCCAGATGGTTGCCGATAGAACCGGCGCCGTAAATTTTTACACTGTACATCATCTTCTCTCCTATCTGCTGATCCTGAATATATATTTAGATATCTGTGTGACCTTGATGCTTTCAAAGCGATTAAGCAGTCTTCCCATGCATGCTATCTTTCTCATGATTTCCGGCACAGAAATATCCGGAAAGCGATGGGCATGGTAGACTAGATTATTTCGATGCCCAGGTCGATGCATATTGATACGTTTCGACATTGTCCGCAAGTGGTTTTGGATCCACCCATGGACATAGTCGCTCAATGATGTAGCCGGGGGTTGTCTCTTGTTGTAGCCTCCGGCCTCCAGGACCTGGATAATCCGTTCCGCTGCCAAAGGGCCGTCAAGCCCCGCGATGTGCCGATCCAATACCTTTCGACGCTCAGCATAATCAAGCGGCCCGAGTTTTCCTTTCACGATGGCACGGATCGTCGTGCAGAGCTCATCGATTGAAAAGACACACCGGCTTACCAAACCAGGCAATTCAAAGTCGAACATCTCTGATTTCACTGGCTGGTAGTTCACAGTCGGTGTGCCGAGCACTGCGGCCTCCACTTGGGTCGTACAGCCATTCGCAATCAATGCCTGTGCTGCCATCAGCCATGGAATGACGTTTCCATCGTTTGCTATATGCAGATTGTCACACCGTGCAGCTATGGCATGCCATGGACCTTGGTTCTCAGCCGGGTGAGGCCGGACGATAACATTAGAGCTGCCAAGCGACTTACACAGTGGTGGGAGCATCTCCTGAAAGTAATTAAAAAGGGCGAGTTTATGCCGACCCTTACCGATATCAAATTGATTCGCCGCATCGGTGCCATCTTTTGCCATTGCCTTTTTAAGTTCACTGAGTTTTGGATAAAAATGGTTCACCTTGCTAAAGTTTGTGTTGACCAGCACGAAGTCCCCAAACCGTTCACGAATCGCATCTGCGTCTGCCCGGTAAAACTCACGTAGCTCCGGCCGCATCAAGTCGATGCGGGGATTTCCGGTAATATGGATTTCCGCTCCATGATAGCCTGGATACTTGCGAAAGGTGCTCGCGTCATCCGGGCCCCACGCAATCAGGTGGGAGACTTGCCGCATGGTGACCGGTGACAGTCGCCACCGGTAATATTCAGGGTCTGGTTCACGCAGCAGGCCTTCCTCATCCCACGCAACGATTTCATGACCAAGCTTGCGCAGGATGTCGAACATACGAATGCTTAAAGAACGAATGCTCTTGGCAAGATAAACGCCCCTTGGAATCGAATCTACCCGGAAATGGAGAAACGCCCGTGAGCCTATAATGACAGGAAAACCGCTCTCAACCGCAATACAACCCAAGAGAAGTTTGGCGTCCAGCTCGCGGACTTGCGTCTCTACCGGAATAATAAGAGTTGAAGGTAAAATAGTCATGACAGATGCTTTTAATCTCTGCGAACTGCCAAGGCCTCCCAGCGCCTGGCAAACGCATCAAAGAGTTGATCATTGGTGGAAATAGCGCCAATCTCATGATTGAGCCAATAAGATCGAGTTGTCCAGTTAAAGCTGCCGAAAATAACCCAGCGCCGGCCATCCTTCTCCGCAAGCACGAACTTGTTATGCATCGGGAGGCCCTTAGGATGAATGATGCGCCGGAACAGGATTCCGGCTTGAATCAGCATCCGCTCTACCTCCACAGGGACCCGTCTCAGTGTTGGTTCAGCCAATATCTTCACTATTGCGCCACTGTGGACAAGTCGTATCAAGGCCTTGACGAACAGCGCCCCTTTGATGTGTGACGCAGCAATTCGTATCTGCGCGCCCTCTCCAAGCCGTGAGAGAAACCGTATTACAGGATGCGGTCGTATCCGAGGCCAAAAATAGATATCGGTGGCCTTCCCTTTTACCGCTTTGTTTGCAATTGGGGAAAAACGATAGAACATGATACGTTTCGCCCGGTGGATCCACCGGGCATGTTCAACTAGCCCTTTAACCAGCCTGGGGTCGCCAAGCCCAACCAGGACATTGTGACCATGATCCTGGTCACCGATTTCAGATATGATAGCCGGGTCATCCCCGGGACCATTTCCGGACGGGTTAAAGGAACCAATAAAGGCAATCGGCCTCGGGTGAGAAAAGCAATAGAGCTTTTCATGCAAATGCGGTTTCCGAACTATCCTGGGAGAGGTTGGCACCCGCTGCAGGGACACGGTACGAAACCCTTCGCCTAAACCATTCGGGCCAGACAACATTTCAATTACATCCTCATTGGCATGCGCTGTTCGAGGATGACGCTCCAGGGTCACAGTAACCTTGATGCCTTGCCGGTGGGCACGGATTAATTCCTCGGCCAGCATCCGGTCACGAAAGTAGTATGTTACCCAATCAATGGTTCCGCCGGGCGGCACCGCAGCGATACGTTCCGCCAGGAGGTCACGCAAGCGGTATGCCGGCATATCAGGACCGCCGAAATGGACCTCGCAACCTGTCTCACATTTAGGATACTGATGTAACATCCAAAGGGCTATCGACCGCGGTTGACTGTGCATCCAGAGCTAGGGAACTTTCTCTCAAATCGGAAAAGACCTTGCAGATGTAGTCTATTTGTTCCTGGGTATGCGCTGCACTCACGCTGCAGCGAACCAGGGATGCGCTGTCCGGTGTAGCCGGGGGCAATGCCAGATTCACATACACCCCGCGATCCAAAAGATTGCTCCAGAGGACGAGGGCCTGTTTTGCACTCGGCAAGCGGATTGCAACAATAGGACTGATCTCCGGGCCCAGGCTGAAGCCCATATCGTCAAGACCTTGATACAAATGGCGGGCATTACGCCAGAGCCGTCGGCGTAATTCAGGGTGTGTCTCCAGTATCTTGAGTGCAGTCCGGGTAGAGGCGATGACCGGTGGCGCAGGCGACGCGGTAAAGATATACGGGCGGCTGGCATAGCGAATCAGATCCAATTCAGGATGGTTGCTTACACAAAAGCCGCCGGTTGCGCCCAGGCTTTTGCTAAAGGTACCTATGATAAAGTCCATGCTGTCTCCCACGCCGGCTTCCTCGAGGAGCCCGCGTCCGTGTTCACCAAGGACACCCAGTGAATGGGCCTCGTCCACCAGTAGATAGGCACCGTATTTCTGCTTTAAGGTTACTATATCTGCCAGAGGGGCCCGGTCGCCTAACATGCTATAGATGCCCTCCACCAGAATCATGGTATTTGCGGTTTTTTTGCCAAGCCGTTGTAGGCGTTTCTCTAAATCAATTACATTATTATGTCGGAATCGAATGATTTCCGCACTGCCCATACGGCATCCGTCATAGATACTCGCATGACAGTGTGCATCTACCAAAAGCGTATCACCACGACCCGCCAGGACCGACAACATCCCCAGATTGGCAAGGTAGCCGGTAGAAAATACGATGGCGGAACGGTAACCGAAAAAGTCTGCAAATTCATGTTCTAACGCAGCATGACCAGCATATGTCCCGTTTGCCATCCGTGATCCAGTCGTCCCGGTCCCTTGATCTTGAACGGCCTTTTTTGCCGCTTCGATACATTGCGGATCAAAAGTAAGACCCAAATAGTTGTTGGTGCCGGCTAAGATGGTGTGACGTCCGTTAACGATCGCCTCGGTTGCCGAAATAAGTCGTTCGATGACGACGTTAAAAGGATCGATGCCGCTATCTACCAAAACCCGCTGGTCTGCAACGAGACGATAGAATTTGTCGAAAAGGCCCATTACGATTCCACCATCAATTGTTGGACCTGTAAAGCAAGGTCCTTAACGGTACGGACATCTGGCAATATATTTAATGGAATGGAGATATCAAAGCAGTCCTCTATTGCGGGTAGAAGTTCCATTACCCCCATAGAATCAAGACCGAGATCTGCTACCAAATCCGTCGTTTCATTGATTTTTTGTTTGTCCCGGGCGAGCTGCTGCAAAACCAGATAGATTTGTGCAAGGATGTCTTCATACTGTGACATAGGTTCGCGCTCCTTTCAAGATTCGTCGTGCCATCCCAAGGTACGCAGCAGACCTTCTTTCAGAGGAAATTGCGGTTTCCATCCGGTTGCCTTGCTAAAGGGCATATTATCGCATACCCAGTCGGGATGCATAAGTTCCCGTAATTTTCCAGGGGTCAGCATCGGCGCATATCCTATCATCCTGGCCGTCATCAGATTCAGCTTGGTCAGGGTAGCAAGTACCGTCACAGGCACCCGCACGCGAAGGACAGGTCTGGCGCGTAGCAGTGCAATCGTTTTGATCACATCACTCCAAGTATATCCACCGCTACGATCGTCGTGCAGTTCGAATACATATTGTCCACAACCGTCGTTCTCCAACCATTTTATCACCGCCTCTGCCAGGTCTTCTACGTATAACAATGAAAACCGGCGGGCATGCCCGGCACCTGGCACCAAAGCGATACCCCGTCCCATCCAGCGCAACAGCGGCAGCAGTTCTTTGTCCCCTGGTCCATACACAGCAGGCGGCCGGAATACAGCCCAATCCATTTTCTTTGCAGTAGCGGCCAATGCGACTTCACCTTGTCGCTTGCTGGCCGCGTACGGAGAAATGTCCGGTTCACGGGCCGCCAGCGAAGAAATCATCAAAAAGCGAGGTGGCGGATAGTTCTCTGTAGCAGCCTGGGCCAACCTCGCTACACCTGCACTATTGATCCGATTAAAATAGTCCTGGGATGCGCCACGAACTGTGCCCGCACAGTGCACGACAGCCTCTGCACCACAAACCAAACGGCGTAAGCTGTCCATGTCCTCTAGGTCCCCTATCACCCACTGCGTGACCATGCCAGTAAGCCGGGCCTTAACCGAGGAAAGACGCACTAAGGCCCTGACTTGCCAGCCTTCGGCCTCAAGCCGCTGTGCCAGTACACCGCCTATGAACCCGGTTGCTCCCGTCAAGGCAATCACACGAGACATAAGAATCTTCCGGTGGACGCCGGATCGGACACGATACCACCTCTATTTATCGGTGAGCACTGATTCAGAAATACGTTTAGGATAATCGGAAAAGGATAAATCGGCAAACGGATTGTCCTTGTAATATCTATCTAAGGCGGAATATTTTGCTGGATGCTCAGTTATAGGCCGTTTCTGTGCACTTTTGTGGCCTAGCCCAATTCGTTGGATAAAATCCTGCTGCGCTTTGGATCGAGACGGCTTCCCGGAAGAAGTGCGAGGTAATGTATGGAGAGGAACCAATTCCACGAAACAGTCAATGCCCAATCCATGGCGGATCAAACCCTGCAGTTGTTTGGTCAGCAATTTTCTCTTCGCTGGGTCGGATTCACGGCACTGAACGACCATGACAGCGATTTCCTTCCCTTTTGCGTCTGGGACGGAAAAGGCTATCGTATCTCTAGGTCTTACACCGGGCTGCTGCTCAGCCAGATATTCCAGGTCCTGAGCCCAGATATTACGGCCGTTGATGATGATCAAGTCTTTTTCACGTCCGGTAATTACGATATTTCCCTGAATTCGATAACCGATATCGCCGGTATTGAGCCAGCCATCCTGGGACAGGACCTCCCGGGTCGCATCAATATTTCCAAGATAGCCGGACATTATACTCGGACCCTTAATAAAAATGGTCCCGCAGTACTTGTCCGGCAATTCTTTTCTTTGCCGATCCCGTACTACAACTTCATATCCTGGTAGCGGTTTGCCGCATTTAACGAAAGTGCTCGTATGCAAAGGGCGCTCTTCCTCTGAAGCGTCCTCCACAGCCAACACCTCCTGGTGTGCAACAAAATGGTCGGTGTCTATAATGTCCACATCCAGACCCTGGCCGAGAGGTGCAAAACTCACAGCGAGAGAGCATTCTGCCATGCCATAACAAGCCAGAAAGGCCTTTTTGTCGAATCCACAGGGAGCAAAGATTTTCGCGAATTGTTTTAGGAAGTCGGGACGGATCATTTCCGCTCCGACTCCTGCCACGCGCCAGGCACTGAGGTCAAACTGATCCACACTTTTCCGGACGCGGCGTGCGCAGAGTTCATAACCAAACGGTGGGCCGAAAGAGATCGTGGCCCTACTCTGGGTCATCAGGGCCAACCACTGCCTGGGCCGCATTGCAAATGCCTGAGTGTCCAGATAATCGACGGAGCACTGAAATGCCATCGGGGCCAGTACGAATCCAACAAAGCCCATATCATGATAATATGGAAGCCAGGATACACAACGGTCACCGGGCTGGACCCGAAGTCCAGTCCCAAGAATGCCTTTCAGATTATTTAGAACCGCTTTTTGGGAGATGACCACTCCGCGCGGAAAATGCGTGCTTCCAGATGTGTATTGAATATAGGCCGTTTCCATGGGTCCTATGGGAAGCGGCTGGATGGTGCTTTGGGGAAGATCAGCAAATGCATTAGGGGCGCCGAAAAATTTGAGGTCCAATCCTGCAGCGGCCTCAGCAAGAAACTCGATAAACCCTTCATGGGCCATGGCAACCGCTGTCTGGCTATTTACGAGCAGTCTCCGCAAATGCTCCACATAATTATTGCGGCTGCCCATGGAAATCACTGCGGGAAGTGGGACCGGCACCAAACCGGCGTATTGGCAGGCAAAAAAGAAGCGCTGGAAATCAGGGTGAGTGTCTGCCACCAGTGCCATCCGGGTACCATGTTCCAGCCCCAGGCTGTGGAGACGGAGGGCCAGTACCTGTGCCTCTTCCCGCAATTGTGCATAAGGAAGCACGGCAGAAAGTTTCCCTTTATTGGTATAAAAATTATACCCGGTTTTACCCTGGGCAGCATAATCAAGTGCCTCTGCCAACGTGGGAAAATCCGCACCCCGCAGCGGCAGGTTGTTTTCAGTTGGTGTCGCCTGCATAATCTCTATTGGATAATAATCAATTTTTTAGACAAATGTATTAAATAGTATATCAGCTTTATCATTGATGGGGAAGCAGCCATCAAACAAAAAGTGGATTTTTGGATGGACCTATTGATATTTCATTTATTTCCGAATGTCAAATCAATTTAATTCCTTACAATCTTGAGAGTCCAAAGTTCTTTCGTCATGCCGGTCCCGGATCGGAGTCCGGGATGACGGATTGGGTTCAGAGGTCCACTTCAGAAATCTGAAACGTTGATTCGTGAGCTCTAAAAAAAGGTGAACTTGCACTGGAATTAACCCCTGGACCTTGAACCATGAACGGTGAGCGATTACTCTATTTGTAATTTCCCAATAGATACGAATATATTCGGTGTTTTCATTTGCTATGAAATTTTTTATCCCACGTCTGCCTGGCAGACAGAAACAAAATAATGGGTTGTTACGGGTCGTGCCTGTGACAAGTCGCCGTGCCTTATACAGGTTCATCCGCGTTCCGTGGTCAATCTATGAAGACGACCCGGTATGGATACCACCCCTTTTGATGGAACGGCACCGACATCTGTCCCGCCGAAATCCTTATTTTGAGCATGCACGTTGTCGTTTCTGGATCGCTTACCGTGGCAAGCAGCCCGTCGGTCGCATCAGTGCCCAGGTGGACGAGCTCCATCTGGAACGTTATCAGGATTCTACTGGTTTTTTCGGGATGCTGGATGCGCAAAACGATGCCGCAATTTTCCGGTCTCTTCTGAACGCCGCTGAGACCTGGCTGCGCGAGTTGGGCATGCGCCGGGTCCTTGGGCCGTTTAACCTTTCCATCAACCATGAGTCTGGCCTTCTGGTAGAAGGTTTTGATACACCTCCTATGGTCATGATGGGTCATGCCCGTCCTTATTATGCGGAGCGGTTAGAGGAACAGTGTTATTCCAAAGGAAAAGACCTGTTGGCATATCGTCTCGGCACTGATTTTATGATACCTGCTGTTATACAGGCCATGGGCAAGATGGCAGGGCGGGTGCACATTCGGCCGTTGCGCAAATCCCGCCTGGAAAATGATCTGCAGATCATACGCGATATCTTTGAAGATGCCTGGTCAGAAAACTGGTGTTTCATTCCCTTCACCGAGGCGGAGTTTAGAGATTTAGGCCGTAATTTGGCGTCTCTGGTGGATAAAAACTTCGTGCAAATCGCCGAAGTGGACGGTGTCCCGACAGCTATGATAGTTGTATTTCCAAATTTGAATGAGATTATTCAAGACCTTAACGGACGGCTTTTGCCCATTGGCTGGTTCAAGCTGCTATGGCGTTTCAAGATAACCTATCCCAAGACAGGACGGGTCGTTCTTATGGGCGTACGTAAACGCTATCAACATAGCCTGTTGGGTCCTGTACTCGCGTTTATGATAATCGACGCAGTACGTGTTGCCGTGGTCAAACGCGGCATACAAGAGGTGGAACTGTCCTGGATCCTTGAAGACAATATGAGAATGCGAAACATGCTGGAGTCGCTGGGGGCCGAAGTATACAAACGTTACCGTATCTATCAAAAGAAACTGAAATGAGGAACTTGAGCAATGTCAATACAGAGACATCACGTTTTACAGCCGTAGTCCTTGCGGCGAGTCGTTCGCCTGATGATCCTGTTGCCAAGGCAACAGGGGTCTGTTGCAAGGCATTGACCTTGGTGGACAATAGGCCTATGGTCCTTCGCGTGCTCGATGCCTTGAACGCTGCCAAGGAAATAGACGCCTGTATAATGTGCGGACCGCAACGGTATGCAGTGAATCAGAATAAGGAGCTTTGTGACCGCATTGCATCGGGTCATGTGAAATGGGTGGAAAATCATGCGACCCCCAGCTCAAGTACTTTGCACATATTGCAATCGCTTCCGGAAGATAGCCCCGTTCTGGTAACGACCGCTGATCATGCCCTTTTGACCGCTCAGATGGTGGATTATTTTTGTTCCCATGCCCGTACCACAGGGTGTGACATTGTCATCGGTCTGGCCCAGTACGAACTGTTGGCGGCGGCCTATCCGGAAACAAGAAGGACCGTGACAAGACTTCACGACGGTGCTTACTGTAGTTGCAATCTGTTTGCTTTTCTCACGCCTCGCGCCCATACTGCCGCCGACTTCTGGCGCAAGATGGAAGGCAGACGAAAGAAGCCATGGCGTATGATCAGCGCCGTCGGTTGGATGGCAGTATTGCGGTATCTGCTGGGGCGGCTGTCTCTTGATGAGGGTCTGGCCCGGATATCGCGCCGAATGGGGCTCATCGCAGGTGCTGTTATAATGCCTTTTCCTGAAGCAGCCATAGATGTGGATAGCATTGATGATCTAAGGCTCGTTCAAGACATTGTGAGAAGCTAACCCGTGCCAGACGCCAGATCCTGTCTTTGTATCCAACTTTGGATAAATCTTTCCGCCTCTTTTAGATCTGCGGGATAATCTATCTCGACCCATTGAAGTCCCTCGATGGAGCAAGTCCATACGGGCATTGACCGCGCCATCTCATCGATCCCGGACAGATACCACTGCTTGAGGCCTTGCGGTCTGCGCAAGGCCTGCTCTATAACCGCACGAAATAACGCTGGCCCCTTCCCACGAAAGGAGATCATGCCGACGGATTCCGCATCAACCTGATCAAGAGAAATATCTTTGCCGATCCTGACGAGCCTGTTCCCGTCTAGCTTGACTTTCATATCGTCGGCGTCATACGTAAGCTTGCGATCGGTGGTTACCGTCACTGGCCGGTCCTGTGAAGCAAGAAGACGTTGTAACACTGCTGTCTCGAACAAGGTATCACCGTTCAAAAGAATAAAGTCCTCGTTCATCTCGGTATGCGCTACCCAGCAGGAAACCAGATTGTCAGCGACTGCGAAAAACGGATTATAGATGGTCCGCACCTTGTGAGATTTATACCGGTCGGCCAAGAGTTTCTCGACCTGATCGGCGCCGTAGCCGACAACAACAGTCACTTGCTCGATGCCACATTTGAATAGTTCATCTATTTGCCATTCGAGCAAAGATCGCCCATGAATGCGCAGCATGCATTTTGGAAAATTGTTGGTAAGCGGTAACAGCCTTCGGCCTTGGCCCGCACTCAAAATCACTACTCTCATAATTTCAGAAACCCATAAATTTGGCCCATTTCCCCCAGATGATATTGTGGATCTTTTGGGCTCTATTACAAATATTTTCTTTATCTTAAACTCGCAACACTTGCGGTCCCAGGATGGCACATATTATGTAATTCTTGCTCTATCAGGTGTTCAGTGGCATATCTTGATACCTTGTTTTAAAGTTTGTGGCAACATATCACATTTTTTTCTATTGTTAATTTATAGGATACCCCTTGCTCATAGACCGCTACATAATTCACGAAATAAGCAGACCTCTAGTGGTGATGTTTGCCATTTTGCTGGTTATTTTCGTAAGCTACAGTGCAACCCATTATCTGGCTGATGCAGTGAGCGGGCAGTTATCGAGAAGCACTGCCATATCCCTGATCCTACTCAAGACAGTTAAAGCTCTGGAGATACTCCTATCTATGGCCCTGTATCTGTCTATTGTGTTGACTATGAGACGCCTTTGCACAAACTTCGAGATGACGGCGCTGGCTGCCTCTGGTGTTAGCAATATCCGAATATTCCTTGTAATTTTAAAGTTATGCCTGCTTTTTGCTGCGTTGATTGCATGCCTGTCTTTATTTGTACGTCCTTGGGCATATAAGGAAATGCATCAATTGAGAACACAGGCGAAAACTAAATTTGATATCGCCCAGATGGAACCGGGTCATTTCCACTCAATCGGGGCGAAAAACCGGGTCGTTTTTGCAGAAAAGGTCGATTCTCATCGGAATCGAGCAAACCGGGTCTTTATACAGGATGAACATAACGGTATATTGCGGGTTATCTATGCAAAACAAGTCTATCAAAAAATCGATATGACCAGCGGCGACCAAGTATTGTTTTTTTTAAACGGGTACAGATATGAATTCGCCCTTAATAGAAAGGCCGATCAGGTTTTAAAATTCAAACAATTCATATTCCATCTGCCCAAAGAGACAGTACCTGTGACGTATAAATCCAAAGCTGCTTCCATCATGCAATTGGCACATTCCGACGATCCCGAGGATATCGCAGAATTCCAGTGGCGGCTCTCCATGCCTCTCTCCACAGTGCTCTTAGGGCTGCTGGCTGTTCCCCTAGGCCGAACGGCGCTGCGGCAGGGAAAGTGTATCAAAACGCCTGTTGCTGTAGTGATCTTCGCTGTTTATTACAACTCTATTTTGATGGCCAAAACCTGGGTAGAACATGGGGTAGTGGGTACTATACCTGGTATCTGGTGGGTCCATACGTTGTTGGCTTGTCTATTTTTGGCCCTGATATGGAAACAACCTTGATTATGCTGAAAATACCCCGTAGTGGTAAAAGAAACCGCCAGGGCGCCAAGTACGCAAAGGGGTTAAACGCAAAGAAGATACTTATAAAGTATTTCTTAGCGTCCTTAGCGTTTTTGCGGTTCGATTTACCGTGAAAATACTTGATCGCTATATCGGAGTAAGTGTCGTTTTGGGATGTCTCTTGGCCACGATCATATTGGTTGCCTTGTTTTGTTTTTTAGAGCTTGTAGGCCAACTGGACGACATCGGAACTGGACGGTATCAAATGCAGGACGCGTTTGCATTTGTGGCCTTAACACTGCCTATGCACGTACTGGAGCTAATGCCGGTAAGCGCTTTGCTGGGGAGCATCGTTGCACTGGGACCAATGGCAAGCCACAGTGAACTGTTGGCCATGCAGGCTTGCGGTGTTTCGGTACAGCGGATCTGGTGCTCAGTCCTCGGTACCAGCATACTTCTCATGCTGGTGGTAGCAGTACTGGCAGAGTTTATCGCTCCGCCAATGGCGCAGTATGCCTGGATGCAACGTTTACTTGCCCTCTCCAGACCTGGTACAATGCTGACTGAACACGGGTTTTGGGCCAATGACGGTCTCCGCTTCATTCACGTTCACGATATCCTTCAAGGGGAGGGTCCGATAGACATTGATATCTATGAATTTGACGGACAAGGCCGTATGAAGACCTTCATGCATGCCCGCAAGGCAGAGATCTGCGGTAACAAACAATGGCTGCTCAAGGACGTGAATCAAAAAATCATTAAAGAAGTAGACATAACCACACGGCAGTTTGACGACCTTACATGGAATTCATTTTTGACATCAAAGCAGGTCAGTGTCCTGGCACTTCCTCCTGACACCCTGTCTCCTTCCGACCTTTATCAATATATCCGGACACTCCGGGGGGAAGGGGTAAATGCAGAGCACTATGCATTGGCCTTATGGCAGAAATTGAGTATTCCATTCAGCACCGGGGCCATGATTTTGCTCTCGCTTCCATTCGTCTTCGGGTCACCACGTTCAGTAAGTACGGAAAACAGGATAATGTTGGGCTCGGTCATCGGAATAGCCTTTTATTTTGGTGTCCAGATCCTTGGATATTTAGGGCTGATATTCAGCCTCTCCCCGGCGCTCACCACAATGACACCTATAGCCATCATTGTATGTGTTGTACTTAGGCAGTTACGACGTCTGTAGGTCTGGCCATCGGACAGGGAATCGCCAATCGATTTTTGCCCTCGAATATGAAGCGCCCTTCCTTTGGCATATAGCCGCGTACCTCAATTGTAACTTCCCAGCCATAAGCATTTTGACTCAGGGAGTAAATATTGTATTGAGCACTATACCCAGACTTCCGGCTTGTCGCTGATGCGGACGGGACACCAATTGCAGGGGCATGGCCTGCGGGAGTCTTTAGCCATGCCATAGAGGAACGATGGGCATGGCCGTGAAACACCATCTCCACACCCTGTTGTGCTATGAGCGAACGTAATTTTTTGCTGTCCGTGAGCCGTTTGCGCCAAGTTACTATGCCGGGCTGAAGAGGATGGTGAATCATCACAATCCGAAACAGGCCCTGACGGCCCGTCTGTGCCAGGATATGTTCTAACTTCTGTAATTGTATCTGTCCCACACTACCCAGGGCAAAAAACGGTTTGCTGGGCCGTGCCGAGGAAAGCCCAATAAAGGCCGTTTCGCGGCGTATACGCAGACTGGGGAAAAGTGTGCGAGTATCTAACTTTTTTCCGATACAATCTTGTCCTGCATCAGATACCATGTATTCTAACCAGTGAACAAAAGTATGGTCCCAGTCGGTGGCAATATAGGCGTCATGATTACCTGGAATCACGGTGACCTGTGAAGGAGGGCCTAAAGAATGCAGCCACTTCTCAGCCTCCAGGAATTCACATGGCAGACCCAGATGCGTCAGGTCACCGGTAACGATAATGTGTTCCGGCCTGATACACTGCAAGTCGCGAACCAGGGCTGCAAGCACCTCAGCTCGGTATTCAAAACGTCGGTGCAGACGCCATGAGAGATATCCGAGCGCCCGCTTGTTCAACAGGTCCCGTACCCTGATATTACGCAGGGATGTCAGATGGGGGTCTGAAAGGTGTGCAAATATAAATGATTCGCTCATTACAGAAAAATCAGTTCGTGTGGTTCGTCAGCCTTTACAGATAGTATATCCACAATATACTTTGGTGTGAAGCCATTATAAAAATTTTTTGGTATTACAAGGAGGCTATATCCATGTCTGTGTATGCTTTGATTTTTAAAGAGACCCCTGTACGGCTTTGGGGATTATCCTCGCGCCAACGTTTAAAGCGCATGCTCAAGCACACAGGTGTAACCAATGTAGTAGAGGATATAGGGGCTGTTCCGCCGGATGGTTCAGTATTGCTCTTGCGCGGCGACTATTTGTATGACGATCGAGTAATCAATGCCATGGTCGAAACATCCAACGTGCTCCTCGTGGACCCTTCAGGCCAAAAGCCCATGGCAGTGGCGGCCCACGTTCCCTCCGATCTGGCGCTTAAGGCTTGGGACGCACTATCTAGACCAGCCTTTACTTCTGTCATCCTGGGCGTTCGATCCGAATCCCCGCAAACCCTATGTTCCTCTTATCAGAGAAAATTGCGCAAGCTTGATCCGCCTTTTGTCCTTCCTATCACAGCAGAAGATCGCCCGACCTTGGAAAATCGTCTCTTTGTCGGGGCTTATAAGGGTGTTACAGATTTAGTTACCAAATGGGTCTGGCCTCATCCGGCAAAATGGGCAACCAGGCTGTGTGTTCATTATGGCCTGCTGCCGAACCACGTGACATGGACCAGCGTATTTTCGGTCGTGGTTGCCGGCGTCTTATTTTTTTTCGGTCTGTATGGTTGGGGCCTTCTGTTGGGCTGGCTGATGACCTTTCTAGACACGGTTGACGGTAAGTTGGCACGCGTGACCGTGACTTCCAGCCGCTTCGGCAATATTCTCGATCATGGCCTTGATCTGATTCACCCGCCATTGTGGTACATTGTGTGGGGTCTGGGTCTGGAAAAATTCCAGCCTGGAATTCCCGGGCTATCCTTATGTGTAGTGCTCTGGAGTATTGTGCTCGGCTATATTGGTGGGCGTTTGGTTGAAGGCGCATTTCGATGGTGGCTGGGAAATTTTGGGATATTCTGCTGGCGTCCCATTGATTCCTATTTCAGACTGATCACCGCCAGGCGTAATCCCAACCTGATCCTGCTGTCAATAGGTACCGCATTGGGTCGTCCTGATCTTGGCTTAATGGCTGTGGCCTTTTGGACGGTGTTGACCACCCTTCTTCTTGTCATGAGACTAGGTCAAGCCTTAGGCACACGGATCGTCTCCGGTCCCTTGGGCTCCTGGTTTTCGGAGGTTGATCTAAGTGCGAATAATCCGTCTCTTAGCGTAAAGCTGTTTACAAACCGTACTGCAAGAAAATCCACGAACTTATAGCTAATTATATGCATTGCATCAAAGACGCACGCTATATTTCACCACAGCTTATCGCCCTGATCAGTCAGCAATCTTCGCAGCAGCCTTTACCCGAAATTCATATCCTTGCTGATGAGCTTCTGGCGCGATATGGCAGGACGATACAGGCCATCCTGTTTTACGGTTCCTGTTTTCGCAAAGGGGACAATAAAGGTCTACTCGACCTGTATTTATTGGTGGATAACTACCGTTCTGCCTATCGTAAACGTTGGCCGGCATTTCTAAACAAGTTGCTCCCTCCAAATGTGTATTATCTTGAGTTGCCTTTCAATGGGCGTCTGGTGCGGGCCAAATATGCAGTCCTTTCGATCAAGGACTTTGAGCAGGGTACATCGAGAAGGTGGTTTCATTCTTACCTGTGGGCACGTTTTGCTCAACCCGCCGGGTTGGTGTATGTACGCAATGACCAAATTGCACAACAGGTGCAAAACGCCTTGGCGTGTTCTGTTATTACCTTTATCACACGTGTTTTACCTATATTGCCCTCCTGTTTTTGCGCCCGAGATTTATGGAGAAAGGGACTTTGGCTCAGCTACTGCAGCGAACTTCGGCCGGAAAAAATCGATAGCATCTTTGCCCTGTTTGACGCAAATATAAAATATTACGAGCAACTGACACAGGCAGCCATCACGGCGGTACCGTTTCCTGTCCAGGTCGCTTCCGGCTCTTATCCGATCCGCTATCATGTCAACATCCCGGCACGGATACGTTTTGCCAATCGGCTTGCATGGACTGTACGACGTCCTCAAGGCAAACTGCTTTCAGTTTTGCGCCTTTTAAAGGGAATGGCTACTTTCCGAGATGGAATAAACTATATCTTGTGGAAGATAGGACGGCACTCCGGAATCACGGTAGAGGTAAGTCCCCGCTTAAAACGGCATCCACTGCTGGCATCCGGGGTGCTTTTCTGGCGATTATATCGCCGCGGTGCTTTTCGATAGCTGATTACACTTGAACGCCTGCACTCTTTCTAAGCTGCTTGTAACTTGACTGTACAAGGGTAAAGAGATATTGGTAGTTAATCAAAATAACTCGTAAACAGTCATTGGGAGTGAAGTAATGTGAAGCAAGATATTCTTCGCACGTGCATAGATCCGTCAGGGGTTTTTACTTGTGCCCTTCACCGGCCATCTTACAAAGTCGTAAACCTCAGACAGGCCGACGCCTTGGCTGTGCTGGGCCACGATCCGGACGGCAATGCAATAAATAACCAGGCCAACTTCCCACGGGGCGACCTTACTATTAATAATGCCGGCAGGGTCTGTGAGATCCTGAATGCCTTTCCTTTCTGGGGTGCTACATACATCCTATATGACCAGGCCAGTCAATTCTCAAAAGACCCTGAACAATTCAGATTTACAAAATACGATGAGGAATCGGATAAGCCTTCGCCATTACTGAAAGATTTGTTGAATGGGTGCCTAAAAGGTTCGAACGAAAAGGCATATTCACTGAAAGATCTCCCAAGGTCCGTTCTTTTATCCCTGGCCCAGGCATCCAAAGACCGTGAGCTCCTCAAGGCCATCGCACATTTGGCATGCAAGTTCGAATTGGACAGTAACCAGGACCCGGTCGGTGTGAAATATGAAAATGACAAACAAGGCCGACTCAAACCGGCCCTATTTGACCATGAGCTTTTTGAGGTGCTTGGTAACAATATAGCCTGTCCGGATAATTATAAGCTGGCCATGGTATTAATACCCGGAATTCAGGGGACCAGCCCGATTGTCGGAGAGTACACATCCGGGCCTCATACACACATATGGGAGTATCTCAGGGCCGACAGCTATATCCCCTGGGGTCATTATGCATCTAATATGGCCCACGACTGTGTGAGGTACAGGGCAAAGGAACTGCTTCCCGAAGATGTAACCGGCCTGCGTCACCTCTATTACCAGCGGGTCTATACTCAAATGGCCCTCAATCTCAATATTGCACAGGGAATTGCCAGGAAAGACAAGCATACCTTATCAGCCCCTGAGCTTGAATCCTTGAGGCAGGCGGTTGTGGAAGAAGTTGCAAACAGACTGGAAAAAGGAGAAGAGCTATCTTATACAGCTACTCTTTGGGGCTGGAACTATGGCTTTGATTTCTCTCCATCAGGATACAGATTACATGCATCCCACCAGCAGATTCATCAGCAGTTTGCACTGATACCTCCCAATGTGAAATCCATAGACACGGAGGGTGCCGGCTCAAAATCAATCCCCACCTATGCAGTGGGAGACCAGGTGGCCTTTTTTACAGCGCTTTATGAAAAGTCCTATGACCGGCCTTTTTTTAAGACCTATTTAAAGGCAATCCGTTCCAATAAACGACTGGACAAAAAAGAGGACCTGCCATCGAGTCTGATTGTCTATGAAGATGAAAACGTCATGGTCCATATTCCCAAGGCCCAGCGCTCCCATGGCGAGGTCCGGATTATGACCACTTGCCCTGTGGGTAATGTGCTTGAGGCAGGCCCGGAGGTCCGAAACTCCCTGGACTACTGTATCAGGCTCGTAATCCTGACTTTGGACAGACTGGGGGCCCGGATGGCCACGGCCTACGAAATCTCAAAACGCTTCAATAATCCGGATATGGATCAGCGCCTCTTTTACTGCTTTCTACCCAGGCTCCCCGGTTCCCCGGGTGCTTTCAGCGAAAGGCAAGAAAGATGGATCACAGGTCACTACCCGGAAGATTACGCAGAGGCCTTCAGAAGGGCCATGAAATCAGTCCAGCCTGACTGACGGGAACAATCTCTGATCAGTATGAGGCAAGAACAGGCACGAGACATAGTGTTCCATGAACCGCGGGCTATCGCTGAGGTCAAAATGTGTCATCATCCGTGCGACCTCGTATAGTTCTTTTGTAACAGGCCATGAAACAGCCGAGGCCTTTGCCCCGAGGAGAGAGCTGTTGCCTGCAAAAAAGAAGCGGTCCCTTGGAATATCAGGAAGCAGCCCTATGGTGATGGCTTGGTCAATATCAAGATAGCTTCCAAAATTGCCCGCCAGTATCACTCGTTCCAGATCTTCAAATCCCATACCCACTGATTCCAGTAATGTATAATAGCCGGCAAACATGGCACCTTTGGCCCTGATAAGATTCTCAATATCCGCCTCTGTGAATACAATATCCTGACCTATGGAAGTGGATTCCGCCTCTATTAATACATATTCCCAGCCATCTCTTCCAGGGCGGACCCTCTTTGTCCCCAGGTCGTTATAAAATTTTCCCTGCTGATCCAGCACACCTGCCATGAAAAGTCCTGCGAGCAGGCTGATTATACCTGATCCACATATTCCTTTGGCCTTTCTGCCACCAATGGTCAAGACCATGGGTTCAAACGTCTCGGGATGTATGTGCACCACCTCAACCGCTCCTGTGGTAGCGCGCATGCCGTGCTTTATCCCGCCGCCCTCAAAGGCAGGACCTGCTGAGCAGGCTGCGCAAGCCATCCAGTCCTGATTTCCAAGGACGATTTCTCCGTTTGTTCCTATATCTATAAAGAGCGTAAGCTCCGGATGGTGGTTAAGCCCCACGCCTACCACGCCTGCCACGATATCCGCACCGACGTAACTGGCAACACAAGGGCCTAAAAACATGCGCACATGCTCCGGAACATTTATACCTGACTCTATGGCCCTTACCGGAGGAAACTGGGTGGCAACAGGAGTATAGGGTTGGGTCCTCAAGAAACGCGTATCAAGTCCGAGAAGGAGGTGAATCATTACGGTATTTGCAGCTATGGTAATGAAACTCAAGGCCTCCTTCTCCCAACCCGTGTCTGAAAAAAGTTCCTCTATGAGCCCATTAAGACATTCAATTATCTTTTTTTGCAGCGTCTTAAGGCCTTCTTCCTTTTTTGCAAACTCTATACGGGAGATGATATCTTCCCCATAACTGATCTGCGGATTGTAATTGGATGCCTCTCCCAGGACATCTCCGTTTCTAAGATCCACTAATTGAGCTGACACTGTGGTAGTTCCTATATCCACGGCCACAGCCAGATGCTGGTCTGTGGTATCACCGGGCTCCACACGAATTAGACGACGGACATCTTTTTTTGCGCCCTCCATCAAGCTGACAGTGACTCTCCAGTCATTGCTCCGGACAGCTTCCGGCAGATTAAAGAGGACTTGGTTATCTACTTCCAGCGAAATTGCCTGAAGCCGGCCCTGAATAACTTCGCGTTTTAGCCTGTCAAGGTCACTCGCACTGTCCTGAAGGCTTGGCTGAGGCAAGCTAATAACGTGTTTTCGCACTGCAGGATGAAGCTTCCAGCTCGTGACTTCACCTTGAGCTTTGATCCACGATGCCGCCTTTCTGGCCATCGGCCGTCTGAGAACTTTTCGGTCCATCTCAGACTCAACTGGTACACGGACCACCACGTCTGAGACTGGAAAGGTGGCACAGGCCTTCCATCCCCCTTCCGGCAAAGTCTCTCCCCGGACCTGACCTTGTTCCAGGAAAATGCGGCACTTATTACATACCCCTGCCCCACCGCATGAGGAGTTAACATGTACTCCGGCCTTCATAGCTGCCCTTAGCAGATTTTCATCCTGATCTGCGACTACAGTCATGTTGGCTGGCAAAAAGGTTACATTAGGCATAATTAAATATCCTATTCCCTCACAATATTATCGGTTTTTTGATATTATTGACAGATTTGTATTACGTCCAGCAAATTCGAGTCTGCTTTTGGACAATGAATTAGTTTGCACCCTTCTTGCAGGAGCTTCTATAACCATGATAGCATGGTAATACTATAAATAAAGGAGATCTGTGGATATGAAAATCCTTGTAACCGGCGGGGCGGGTTTTATAGGTTCAAATGTGACAGGTGCATATATAGAGGCAGGTCATGAAGTTGTAGTGGTAGACAACCTGTACACAGGAAAGCGGAAAAACCTTCATCCTGAGGCAAAATTCTATTTAATGGACATCAGGGCCCCGGAGATACACAAACTACTGGAATACGAAAAGCCCGAGGTGATAAATCACCACGCAGCCCAAATCTCTATCCCTGCTTCTGTGGAAGACCCCGGGTTTGACGCCTCAGTGAATATTGAGGGTTTTATCAACCTGCTGGAAGGTGCCAGGAGGGTCGGAACACGCAAGGTCATATTCATATCTTCGGGAGGGGCCATTTATGGAGAGGCCGAAGAGTACCCCACCTCTGAGAGCTATCCTCCGCAGCCCCTATCCCCTTATGCCATAGCAAAGGCAGTTTCAGAAAACTACCTTCACTTCTACGAGCACCAGTACGGATTGAACTATACTGTTCTACGATATTCCAACATCTATGGCCCGCGCCAGATACCTAATGGTGAGGCAGGAGTAGTGGCTATTTTTATGGACAGATTCCTTGAAAATAAGCCGAGCACGCTCTACCATTTTCCATCTGAACCCGGGGGCATGATCAGGGACTACTGCTATGTAGGAGATGCCGTGGAGGCAAATCTTCTTGCCCTTGAGGCGGGACACAAAAAGGCCATAAATATAGGCACTGGAAAGGAAACCAGGACCCAGGCCCTCTTTGAGACCATATTTGATGTAATTTCAAAAAAACGTCCTCTGGACAATTCTCTCAGGACACCAAGCAGGACATCTGCAAGGCCGGGAGATCTTAAAAAGAGCTGCCTAAAAATAGATCTGGCTGAGGAGGTGCTGGGTTGGAAGCCCAAAACTGTTCTTTCTGAAGGGATTGAAAGGACATTGGACTGGAGGGTGGGCCAGTGAATGATTCCGCATAATAAATGTTGAATGTTAAATGTTGAATTTTGAATTAAGGGTAACTATTCAGGCATGAAACAGTCAGTGTCAACTTTCAAAATCGGTATTTTCCAGTTCACTCCCAGGAAAAAAGATATCCATGCCAACTGGAAGAAAGTTAAATCCGCAACCAGTGAAACTTCAAAGGCAGGAGGGGAATTACTTCTACTTCCTGAACTGTGGGCAACAGGTCCTCTCAGTGAGGCTGACAAATACCTGGCCCATGAAATCCCCGAACTCCTGTCCAAACTTAAAATTTTAGCAGAAACGAATGGAATCCATATAGTCGGCACACTTCCTGAATTAGCCATAGAGGAATCAGGGGAAAAGCTCTTTAATACTACCTATGTGATCGGACCTGATAATACGTTTCATACATATAGAAAGATTCATCTCTTTGCCCCGATGAAAGAGGATCACGTTTTTAGCCCTGGGACCGACCCTGTTGCCCTGTGGATACCTCTCAGAAAAAGCGAACCGGGGCTTGGCCTGATAACCTGTTTTGACCTGCGTTTCCCGGAACTTGTCCGTCATCTTGTATGCCAAGGAGTGGACTTAGTGCTTTTGTCGGCCCTGTGGCCACTTAGCCGAAGACACCATATGGAACTCCTGATGGAATCAAGGGCTGTTGAAAACCAATGTTTTATAGCAGGTGCGAACGCCTGGGGCATGATTGGAGGCACGGAATTTGGTGGAGGTTCTAAGATCATAGGACCCCGCGGTGAAATCCTTGCCAAGGCCTGTGATGGAGAGACAATCGTCTTGGCTGAGCTGGATATGGATGAAATACACTCCGCACGGCAGGACCTCTTTACTGCACATGCACCAAGGTCGTGGTGGCCAAAGGCTAATCCGAAAATATTGGACCTGCCCTCTCTGAATACTGCGGTCAATCGAAGACGCAAGGCTGGCCAGAAGATGGTTTTTACCAATGGATGTTTTGATCTCCTGCATGCAGGTCATGTCTCATACCTGGAGTCAGCCCGGCACTTGGGTGACTATCTGGTGGTAGGATTGAACAGTGACAAATCAGTCAGAGAGATCAAGGGTCCGGAGCGCCCTATTAACACCGAAGCGATGAGAGCCCATGTGCTGGCTGGACTTGCCGCTGTAGACTATGTGGTGATTTTTAACGATCCCACCCCTTTAAATCTTATTCAAATCATTGTTCCCAATATTTTAGTCAAGGGTGCGGATTGGGAAGAGAAAGACATAGTAGGGGCCGAAACGGTAAAGAACGTAGGAGGCCATGTAGTCAGGATTCCCTTTGTCCACGACATATCCACAAGCCGCATATTAGAGTTACCGTAACCGTTCAGGATTCGGGGTTCAAAGGTTCAAGGTTACTAAAAACCTGGTGACAAAAAATTGTCATTTTTCTTGTTGAGTATCCATTTATGTCAAAGTATTGACTATAATTTTGTATCCTGCAGTCTGACCTTGGAAGTATAAGGTTTGTTTTATCCGTATTTATGCCGTATTTCCATATCCGTTTATTCCCCTATTTATCTGTTATTGGAGGCATTTATTATCTTATTCCGTGAAGCGGGATCCGAGACGGTTTCAATAACGCAACCTTCTGTTTTTTTAATAAAAATATTTAACAGCATGTGAGTTTGTGTTTGGCACTTGATCAGTTCAAGAGATCACACACTGCTCATTGTTAAGCGGGGTGTAAGGTTAACTTCTATCCCCTTTAAGATATAAAGAGAATTTTTCTCCGGCCCCTTGGTATAAGTGTTGCTTATTAAAGTGTAGGCATAATTTGGTTGGACTACTTACCAGGAGATCAGATTATGACAGGGGGAGAGGAAATAAGGGCGTTAGGGCCATTTCATTTTTTTCTCAATTCATAAAAACAGTCCTTGAAATATTTTTTAGATGTGAAGCCAGTAATGGATTCAGGGACCTGGCACAATATATCTTGGGTGATAGGAGGGAAAACCATGTTGTTGGTAACGTCAGGTATCTCAGGGAACACCTCCTTGGGACGTAAGCGAGTAACAGCAAAGACCGCAAAAATACCACTTAAAGATTATACTGACGCTTTTTTCGGCAACGGTCAATCACTCACGCAGGAAAAACGTGAAGAACTGATCCTCAAGTATTCTCCTCTGATAAAATACATTGCTGGAAGACTCGCCATGCGCCTGCCCCCAAACATATCCCAAGATGATCTCATAAGCTCAGGAATTATCGGATTAATGGATGCTATTGAGAAATTTGATTCATCAAAAAAAATTCGTTTCAAGACTTACGCGGAATTCCGTATTCGTGGGGCCATATTGGATGAACTCAGATCCCTTGATTGGGTCCCGAGATCCATACGGAAAAAGACTACAGAACTGGAAAAGACATACCACTATCTGGAAAAAGGTCTTACTCGACCTCCCAATGACAAAGAAGTTGCCAAGGCATTGGGAATCAGCATAGAAAAATTCCACAAGTTATTGGACAAAACAAAGAACGTAACCTTCCTTGACATAGAAACTATCCGCAGAAGAATGCCGGACAACAATGAAGATGATCTTTTTGATTTAATAGCAGACGATAGTGAGATAAACCCCTTTGCCTTATTGAATAAAATCGAGATCAAAGAAATTTTAATAAAAGCCATAACTGCCCTACCGGAAAAGGAAAAAATCGTAATTTCTCTTTATTACTACGAGGATCTCACAATGCGAGAAATAGGGGAAATCATGGGATATACGGAATCCCGCATATCTCAGATACACACCAAGGCCATGTTGAGGCTTAGGGTTCGTTTAGCCTCTGTCGCAAAGGAGATCAATGGATGAACAATTGGAATATTGGAATGGTGGGATATTGGGTTTTTTATTATGTTGATAAATAACATGATTCATGAGATAAGTGAGTCATGGATAGAAAGAATATCAATAGAGGTTTCAAAAAAATCAGGGTTTGGCAAGATGCGGTTTCCCTTTACACCCTAGCCTATAGAACGCTTCCCCTCTCCATTCAGAACTCACAAATCAACGGTTCAGATTTTTAGTAAACCCTTGACCCCTGACCCTTTGAACGCCTACAAATATCTTTTCCTGATAATATATTGCTGTGACTCAAGACACTTCTATTTTTAAAGATAAAACCGGTTCTAAAGAAGGACCATCTCTAGAAATCACCAAATCGGTAGAGGACTCTAGTGATAATAGTCCCCAGCAGGCCGATGAAAACGCAAGAGAGTCACTGGAAAATGACTTTGAGGTGGTACTTTCTGAAGACAAATTATGGGATGAAGGAGATCACCCGGTTGATGTCCGGCCACAAGAGACCGCGGAGGCCAAACTGCCGGACGAAGCATCTTGGATTATTTGGACCATAACAGGGGTGTCGGGAATTCTTCTCATAGTGGGATTTGTGCTTCTGTGGAATCTTTCAGCTCCGTTTTTTGAGCCACATAGTGCGGTTACAGAAGATATCCCGGACACCTTGGTCAATCATGGTGATTTTGAAACCTTGGATCTTGACCCTTTTCTTATCCCTGCGCAACGGAACAAGGGAATGATTTTTTTTAAATTGCAAGTGAAACTTATTGTCTCGGATGCCAAGACAAAATACGCAATTCGGAGAAAAGAGGCCTGGGTCAGAGACACAATCTACCGGGAACTAAAAGGAATCGACATAAGCTCAGGTATTCAAAAAAATTTCCTGATGCAATACAGACAACCAATAGTCAGATGTCTAAATATTGAGCTTGCACCGCTCAGAGTGGAAGATGTTCGGCTCAAGGGTAATTTGATGAAATAATTTGAAGTAAAAGTGGAGTTTATGATTGCCTTTTTAGGTATCTTTCATTTCGTGGTTTACCTTTTTTGCCCTCTTTTTTTTAATCCAGGCTCCAGCCACATCCCATCCAAACTTAGCCATGAGCGCCAACCAGACCCAGTGGTAACACCTTAAACCTTTTCGCAAGAGATCCTCCATAGTGCCATTTGCCGATACTGCGACTTGGTGTAATATTTATTTTTGGACGTTAAAATTAACTTTTAGTATATAATAAAAAAAGTAGTTCAAAACTACAAGATGATTATAACATCAGACTCTTTTGATCATAAAGTTGGAAGGCTGGACGTTCTCGGTCTTGGCCCTGGAGATCCCATGTGGATGGCTCCTGTTGCCCGTGATAGCTTAGCTGCTTCAGACGTAATAGTCGGTTATAAGACCTACATCGACCTTATACACCCAATCTTAGGTCCTGAGAAAGAGGTCATCGTAACCGGCATGAGGCAGGAGGTTGATCGCTGCAGGGCCGCAGTGGATCTTGCCCTTTCCGGTAAACGGGTAGCCATGGTCTGTAGCGGCGATCCCGGGATCTATGGACTAGCCGGCTTGGTACTACAAATCCTGCAAGCCCATCCGGAAGGCGCACAGGTTGAAGTGAATATTATTCCCGGCATTTCAGCTCTCAACGCCTGTTCTTCAAGGCTTGGCGCTCCCCTTACCCACGATTTTTCAGTGATTAGTCTTAGCGACATCCTGACCCCTTGGGATCTTATTGCTAAACGCCTACATGCTGCAGGTCAGGCAGATTTTGTTGTTGTTATTTATAATCCCAGAAGCCGCCGAAGGGTCAGACAGCTTGAAGAAGCAGTGAAAATACTCAAGGAGTATAGAAAATTTTCTACCCCTGTCGGGATAGTTCAAAGGGCAATGAGACAAGGAGAGACTGTTATTATTACTACATTATCCGACCTTGCGAGCCAGGATATCGATATGCAGACTACAATAATAGTTGGAAACAGTCAGACATTTGTGTGGCAAGGCAGGATGATAACCCCCAGGGGTTATGTAATACCGTGAAGCAAGATTAAAGGCACAAATATTCCTTGGACTAATCATGATGACTAATTTAGAATTGCCACTTAATGCAAACTGTGCTTATTTTATCGTAAGCGTTCACAGGGCACCGCATCTGCTTTGTTGTCGGGCACTTGAAGTACAGGAAGTACGTCTGCGTACTCCTCGCCTCGCATCTGCAGCACCCTGTAAACGCTTACAGTTCGGTAGGTTGCGGTAAAATGGGCGTTGTAACCCCGTGAACAGTTACATTTTATCAATAGGCTTGTTTGGCATAATTGTTTCCGTAAATAGTCCCTGAACGGAAACCCCAAATTTTGCTTTCTCAATTTAGGTCAGGGACAATTAACATGTTAAGGTTATTTCCTTTTTTAATTCAAAATTCAAAATTTAGAATTCAAAATTGTGTCTGAACGGTTTTTCCGTTCAGACACTAAATACTTCGTAAAGAAATGCCTTATGAGGCTCTAATAATAGTAAAATGACAAAATTAGTTAATAATAACAATAAACACGATCCTAAAAAAACTGGTTCGCCACAATCTCCTGATCAAAGTGCGCGTATCACAAAAAGGCTTTCTAACAAAGAACGGCTCCGCTCTTTCTTGCAAATTTTTAAGCGGGACGATCGCATACTGGTCGTAATAGTAGCTGACCCCGATGCCATGGCCAGTGCCAAGGCAGTAAAAAGACTGCTCAGCCGAAGAGTGGAAGAGGTGACAATCGCTCACAATAATGAGATAAAGCGTGTAAATAATCTTGCAATGAGAGACTTTCTTAAAATTCCCCTGCAGCGCCTGAGGGGGACAAAGCAGGATCAATATACCAAATTTGTGCTATTGGATTCCCAACCCCCGCACCATCCGGATCTGGCTTCAATTTCTTATAATGCGGTAATAGACCATCACCCCATCACTGACGGATGGGATGCCCCCTTTGTAGATATACGGCCGGAATATGGAGCAGTTGCTTCCATGCTCACAGAATACTTGAAGGCCGCCAAGATAAAACCTGCGGTAGCACTTGCAACAGCACTTTTTTACGGCATCAAAACCGATACCCAAAACTTTACCAAGAAGACCTCTCCATCTGATATACTATGTTTCCAATACCTCTTTAAGCAAATTAACCAGCACCTGCTGAATAAGATAGAGACTGCTGATATAAGGCGATCAGAACTGAAATATTTCAAGATTGCCCTGGAAACCATGAAAACCAGCAAAAAACGTATTTATGTCCACCTAGGCCGCGTTGGGAACCCGGATATTCTTGTCGTGGTAGCTGATTTTTTTGCACATATTCATGACATAGGCTGGGTCATAATATCCGGCCAGTATGGAGAAAAGCTGGTGGTCATCTTTCGCTGCGATGGCTATAAAAAAAATGCAGGCAAACTGGCGACCCGTGTCTTTGGAAAAATGGGGTCGGCCGGCGGCCACAGGCAGAGTGCCAGGGCGGAGGTCCCCTATAAGAATTTGCCTAATGGTGCAGCTAAAAAATTTACAACAAGCACGCTCCTTCGTTTAGTAGTTAAACATCTTGCGTAAGGAACGGGAGATAAATAAGTTGAACAAAAATTAATAGGATTTTTTGTTGTATTCAAGGCGCGAGGAGCGAGCACAACAGGTTATGTGATCGACGAGCAACGAAGAAGACGGCAAAAAAGACATTAATTTGTTCAAGTTATTTATTGTACATTTCTAAACAGATTGTGTACACAATCCGGCACATGGAGGGAAGTAAATCATGCCGATCTACGAATATCGCTGTGAAAAGTGTGGAAAGGTTTCTTCTCACCTTGTCCTTAACAAGGATAATTTTAAATCCCGTTGCAAATACTGTGGCAGTAGCTCTGTCACCAAGTTGATCTCCAGAGTTAATGTACGTCTTTCCGAAGAGACAAGACTGGAAAAATTAGCAGATCCGGCAATGATGGCGGGTCTTGACGAAAATGATCCCAAGAGCATGGCTAAGTGGATGAAGAAGATGGGAGGCCTGGCGGGAGATGACCTTGGCGAGGACTTTGACCAGATGGTTGATGAAGCCATGGAGGAAGCATCTGCGGAAGAGGCTGCAGGCGGACCTGAACCTGGCGGTAGCGGGCCGGATGAATTCTCCTCTTCTATGCCAGACTCAATGTCTATATAGTGTCTGAACGAAAGGACCGTTCAGACACAATTTTGAATTCTAAATTTTGAATTTTGAATTAAAAAAGGATGTAACCTTAATATGTTAACAAAATTTGGGGTTTCCGTTCAGGCACTAATTAGCTCATTAGAGAACTTTAATTTCACATCTGCTCATCAGGTTAGCAAATGCCAAAAATTTTAGCTATGGTCCTTGCTGGTGGCAGGGTTGATGAACTTGGAGTCCTTACCTTCCTCAGACCCAAATCCACAGTACCTTTTGGAGGTCTCTACAGATTCATAGATTTTCCTCTCAGCAACCTCATGCAATCAGGCATCGAGAGAGTCGGGATTCTCAGCCAGTATAGGTCCTCATCTTTAATAGAGCACATAGGGACAGGCGTATCCTGGGACATGACAGGCAGACATCGCGGCATCACTCTTCTGCCTCCTTTTCAAGGCTTGCACGCCTCAGACTGGTATAAAGGTACAGCCGACGCAGTATATCAGAACCTTGACTTTATCCGTGCCCACAAACCGGACCTTGTACTAATTTTATCCGGCGACCATATCTATCACATGAATTATCAGAAACTCATTCAATTTCATCTTGACATGGGGGCCGATGTTACTGCTTCCTTTGTTCAGGTTTCTCCGGCAGGTTCATCCAGATTCGGCCTGGCCCGGATTTTTGAGGATGACCCAAGAGGAGGCCGTGTTCTGGAATATTTAGAAAAACCTGCTCACCCTGCATCGAACTGGGCATCCATGACCATATACCTGTTCAGGACGGAGATTCTGGACCAAGCCCTGAAGGAAAACGCCGGAATTGACTCCCATGAGTTTGGCAGAGACATATTTCCTGCCATAATGAGCAAACATAAGGTATATGGTTACAAATTTTATGGCTATTGGGGATACAGCCGGACCCTTAATGAATACTGGACCGCCAACATGGATCTCTTGGGAGAGCGTCCCGAAATCAAACTGTCCGATTGGCAAGTACGCACCAACCTGGACCACGAGGCAATAAGAGATCGGGGCCCTGCGCTTATCGGCCCTCAAGGCTTAATAAATAACTCAAGAATTTATAATGGGGTCAGAATTGAAGGACAGGTTGCTCGATCAATCCTTTTTCCCGGGGCCTATGTAGGAACAGGGGCAGTGGTAAAAGATTCAATACTGTTTTTCGACACCCAGGTCGGACCAGGAGCCAGAGTTGAAAATACTATAACTGACCTTGGTGTCAGTATTGGTAGAGATTCCGTGATTGGTAAACAGGACGAGGCGCTCGCTGTAATCGGCGTCCGAACCCAAATACCCCAGGGGATAAAAATAGGACCAGGGTGCAGCGTTTATCCCGAACTCAAGGCTGAAGACTTTATTCAGAAGCTTTATGAGCAAGGGGATGTCATAACTGCGGACAATCAGTGCTAGAACGAAAAGGCCGTTCAGACACAATTTTGAATTCTAAATTTTGAATATTGAATTAAGGTATTTGTCTTTTAAGTTTTTTCCCGCAATTCAGCATTTAGCATTCAGCATTATCTATAAAATGCCATTTAATTCCATGGAGAAACACGCAATGATTGTGCCGGTAATTTTATGTGGGGGCTCAGGTACCCGCCTTTGGCCGCTATCTCGTGAGGCTTATCCCAAGCAATTTTATTCACTGGTGGAAGACGAAACTCTGTTACAGTCAACCATCAAACGCCTGTCCGGTCTCCCGAATTGTGAAACACCTTTGCTGGTTTGTAACAATCAGCACCGTTTTCTGGCAGCTGAGCAGATGCGCCGGATTGGCGTGGAGTCTCCATCCATCCTGTTGGAGCCGGTAGGGCGAAATACCGCGCCTGCAGTTGCCTGTGCTGCCTTGAGTCTGACACAACAGGAAGATAATCCTGTGCTGTTTGTGTTGCCGGCTGATCACATCATTACCGACATCCAGGCATTTTGCCAGGCTGTTGAAACGGGTGCTTTGCTGGCCGAACAGGGGAAGCTGGTGACTTTTGGCATCATACCCACAGCACCTGAAACAGGCTATGGCTACATCAAGGCATCAGACCGTCTGGATACCGGCAATCCGGCTTTTCAGGTAGATCGTTTTGTGGAAAAGCCGGATCTTGATACAGCTCAAGATTATATTAAGTCCGGAGAGTACTATTGGAACAGCGGGATGTTCATGTTCAAGGCCGATCGCTATCTTGAGGAACTGGAGCAATTTGCCCCAGAGATGCTCTATGCATGCACTGCGGCCTATGAAAAGATTGTACAGGATCTGGATTTTTTGCGTCTTGATGCCGGGGCGTTTGCTGAGTGCACAAGTGACTCTGTTGATTATGCAATCATGGAGAAGACGGACAGTGCTGTTGTTGTGCCGTTAGATGCAGGCTGGAGTGACCTTGGTTCCTGGGCGTCTTTGCTGGAACTGGGTCCTCGCGATCAAGATGAAAATGTGGTCCTTGGGGATGTGGTGACAAAGGACGTCAACAACTGTTATCTGCGGAGTGAGGCACGATTGCTGACTGCCCTGGGTGTAAAAGACCTGATAGTGGTGGATTCTTCTGACGCCCTGCTTGTTGTTCATAAAGACCGTGTCCAGGATGTCAAGGCCATTGTAAACCAGTTGAAGGCAGCAGGACGAGAGGAATCCATAAGCCATCGCAAGGTCTATCGACCCTGGGGGGCATATGAGAGCATAGATGTGTCTAAACGCTTCCAGGTAAAACGGATTACGGTTAAACCTGGCGGGATCCTTTCTTTGCAGATGCATCATCACAGGGCAGAGCACTGGATTATAGTCAGAGGTACTGCCAGGATTACCAGGGGCGATAAAGTGTTGTTACTGACAGAGGACCAATCCACCTATATCCCGTTGGGAGTGAATCATCGTCTGGAAAACCCGGGTGTGATTCCCCTGGAGTTGATAGAGGTTCAGACCGGTAGCTATTTGGGAGAGGACGACATCATAAGGTTAGAGGATGTATATGGGCGCTGATCTTGTTTGTTTCATGTCCTATGATATACGTGGCCGCATTCCTGATCAATTGAATGAGGACATCGCCTTTCGGATCGGCAGGAGCTATGCCGAATTTCTCAAGCCTGAACAGGTGGTGGTGGGACGTGACATTCGACTCTCCAGCGAGTCTCTTTGTGATGCCCTCAGCCAGGGTCTGATGGAAAGCGGTGTGGACGTGTTCGATATTGGTCTGTGTGGTACAGAGGAAATATATTTCGTCACCTTTCACCATCACCTGGATGGCGGAATCATGGTAACCGCAAGTCACAACCCCAGAGATTTTAACGGCATGAAGCTGGTGCGGGAAGAAGCACGTCCTATAAGCGGTGACACCGGTCTTCATGACATCCGCCAGCTGGCGGAACAGGGTTTATTTTCCCCGGCGGAAAAATCCGGTCAGCGCAGGGCATTGGTCAACCGGCCTGACTATATCAGGCATCTGTTGCACTATGTGGACATAACAAAACTCAAACCACTCAAGATCGTAATCAATTCCGGTAACGGCTGCGCAGGTCCGGTGATGGATGCCCTGGAGCCCTATTTGCCCTTTGAGTTCATTAAGGTCCAGCACCAGCCTGATGGAACCTTTCCCAACGGCATTCCAAACCCACTGTTGCCGGAGAACCGTTCAGTTACCGGCAAGGCCGTTCTTTCTTCAGGGGCTGATTTGGGTATTGCCTGGGATGGAGATTTTGACCGTTGCTTCTTTTTTGACGAAAAAGGCCGTTTTATCGAGGGCTATTATATCGTAGGTCTGCTGGCCGAGGCATTTCTGGCAAAAAAACCGGGAGAAAAGATCATCCACGATCCACGGTTGACCTGGAATACTATTGATGTCGTGACCAGTGCAGGCGGCATACCCATACAGAATAAGACAGGGCATGCCTTTATGAAGGAGCGCATGAGGTCTGAAGACGCTGTTTACGGCGGCGAGATGAGCGCTCATCATTACTTTCGGGATTTTGCTTACTGTGACAGCGGTATGATCCCATGGCTATTGATTACAGGACTGATGAGTCAGAAGGGACAGCCACTGTCAGCCATGCTCGATGAACGTATTGCTCTGTATCCAGCCAGTGGAGAGATCAACCGGCGATTGGATGATCCTTTAGCTGCTATTGCTCGCGCACAAAAGGTTTATGGACCTCAGGCCCATAGCATAGATGAAACCGATGGTATAAGCATGGAGTTGGATGGTTGGCGCTTCAATCTGCGCTGTTCCAATACCGAGCTGGTGTTGCGTTTGAACGTAGAATCCAGAGGGGATATCGATTTGATGCAGGAAAAAACAGCAGAGTTGCTGGCGCTGATCGAGAGCAGTGGTATAATCAGCGCCTGAATGGAAAATCCGTTCAGGCACAATTTTGAATTCTGGAATTATGGGAACCGTTTTTATGATAGATAGATACAGCCGGCCGGGGATGGCAGCCATATGGACCCTGGAAAATAAATACAAGACCTGGCTTGAAGTGGAAATTCTTGCGGCAGAGGCCTGGGCTGAACTCGGAGCAGTACCAAAGAAGGCTGCTGAGGACATAAGGACCAAAGCTGCTTTTGATCCGGAACGAATAGCCGAAATCGAGGAAAAGACCCGTCACGATGTAATTGCCTTTCTTACCAACGTGGCAGAGCATGTAGGGCCATCTGCTAGATACCTGCACTGGGGTCTTACGTCATCTGACATGCTAGATACAGCCAATGCGGTAATATTTAAGCAGGCCCTGGAAATCATCATTGATGACGTGAACGCCCTGATGGATGTTATAAAAAAACGGGCCTTTGAACACAGAGACACCGTGATGATAGGAAGGTCTCATGGTATCCATGCCGAGCCCATCACCTTTGGTCTGAAGCTTGCCATCTGGTACGATGAGATGCGGAGGAACCGCAGGCGTCTTGAGAATGCAAAGGAGACAATCTCCTATGGTAAGATATCAGGGGCTGTCGGGACGTTTGCCCATGCTGATCCCAGGGTGGAATCCTATGTGTGTGAACACTTGGGTCTTAAGCCTGCTCCTGCCTCCAACCAGATTATACAGCGAGACAGGTATGCAGAGGTGTTCTGTGTCCTGGCAATGCTGGCAAGCTCTATTGAAAAGATAGCAACCGAGGTGCGTCATCTTCAGCGGACAGAAGTGCTGGAGGTAGAGGAGTACTTCAGGCCGGGGCAAAAGGGCTCTTCGGCCATGCCGCATAAGAGAAACCCGATCCTGTCGGAAAATCTGTGTGGCCTTGCACGGCTGGTACGTTCCTATGCGATTCCGGCCCTTGAGAACGTGACATTGTGGCACGAGCGGGATATAAGCCACTCATCGGTTGAACGTGTGACCGGCCCTGATGCCTTTATCGGAACAGATTTCATGCTGAGCCGTCTTACCGGGATATTGGATAATTTAATAGTATATCCTGATCGCATGGAGCATAATCTGAATATGCTCAAGGGGCTTATCTTCTCACAACAGGTATTGCTCATACTTACTCAGAAAGGTGTCAGCAGGGAAGAATCCTATGGAATTGTCCAGAAACAGGCCATGGAGGTATGGGGGGGGAACGGCACCTTCAAGGAAAGACTCCTGGCGGATCAGGACTTGGCCAAATACCTGGCTCCGGAAGAAATCGAGGCCATATTTGACATAAATTACCATCTTAAACATGTGAAAACCATATTTGAGCGGGTCTTCGGGGCTGATTAATGATTCAGAAAGACTGGGAAAGACTCAGACGGATGATATTTGAGCTCTCATATAGAGAGGGGACCTTCAGGTTGACCTCAGGGAAAGAGAGTGACTTCTATATAGACTGCAAGCAGACTACGCTCTCTGCAGAGGGGTCCTATCTCTGCGGCAAGCTGCTGTACAATCGCATTTTGCAGTCCGACACAAGTATTGCAGGGGTCGGCGGAATGACCCTGGGGGCTGATCCGCTGGTTACAGCAGTCTCTGTAGTAAGCTTTATTGAAGGAAAATCCATACCCGCCTTTATCATCAGGAAAGAAGCAAAAGGACATGGGACCGGGTCTTGGATAGAAGGGAAATCCAATATTCCCCCTGGGAGCAAAGTGGCCCTGGTCGAAGACGTGGTTACCACTGGCGGGACCCTTATCAAGGCAATTGAGAGGACCGAGGAGGAAGGTTACAGAGTAGCCCAGGTACTTACTGTTGTTGATCGGGAAGAAGGTGGAGAAAAGGCCTTGAGCAATGCCGGTTATGAACTTTCATCGCTGTTTACGCGTGGAGATATTTTGGCATTGGTTGAAAAATAAAAGGATTCTGCTGAAAAAACCCAATCTGCGGCGTTGCTTCAATTTTCCAGTCACTGCGACGTACGATAAGTACGTCTCATGCCTGAAAAATTTCGCGCTTTGCATCTCGGGCTTTTTGAGCAGAATCATGTTTCAGACTTTTTGCAGTATAATCAAAAGGAAAATTTTTTAAATGATGAAAGACAAGGTACAAAAAGCACTGGACAAAGTGCGTCCCATGCTGCAGCAGGACGGCGGGGATGTAGAATTGGTAGAAGTAGATGAAGATACCGGGATAGTCAAAGTTACTCTCACTGGCGCCTGCCAAGGCTGCCCCATGAGCCAGATAACCCTTAAGTCGGGAATTGAGAGATATCTTAAGAATGAAATCCCCGAGGTAACCTCTGTAGTGGAGGCATGAATGAATTTTAGGTGCTGGTTCAGAGTTCGGGGTTTAAGAAAAAGATGAACATCGAATATCGAACGTCCAACATCGAATTTTGAATGGGAAAAGATAAAGAAACAGAACGTGGATTCAGAGGTTCAATATAAGCGTTTGCAGGGTGCTGCAGATGCGAGGCGGAGGATACGCAGACGTACTTCCTGTACTTCAAGTGCCCGACAACAAAGCAGATGCGGTAACCTGTGAACGCTTACTAATGATGATAGGGCTCGCTGGCCTTGATAGTATATGCCCTGTAGATTTGCTCTACCAGGATGAGTCTTGCCATGTCGTGTGTAAAGGTCATTGGGGAGAGGGATAACCTCTTATCTGCTCTCTTGATTATTTCCGGTGCAAGCCCAGATACCCCACCTATCACCATGGCCAGGTCTCTAACCCCTCTTTCCTCCAGGTCTGTGAGCATCCTGGCGAGTCCGGGGGAATCCAGCATTTTGCCCTTTACGTCCATGGCAACAGTAAGAGCCCCCTTTGGCAGGGCCTTTACAATGGATTTGGCTTCGCGCTTCATGACCTCGTCAGGTTTCATTTTTCGGGCAAAGCGTACGCCCCGAACCTGAAGGACCTGCACACGAATGTAGTGCTCAATCTTTTCTATATAATGCTCGATACCGGCCCTGAGCCAGGTATCCCGGGTTTTGTCCACCCAAACTAAAGAGAGACGCAACATGGGTTATTCTCAATCTCAGAAAGAACTCTTAAAAAAACTTCCAAAGGTTGACGAACTGATACAGACATTATCCGATGAAGCCCCCAGGCGGGTCAGGGTAACTGCCTGCAGAGATATTCTTGACAGGCTGCGCTCAGATATTCTGTCCTCACAGGAACCTGACCCGGAATCAGTAAAATATGAAAACATAAAAAAACAAATCGAAATGCGTCTGAAATCGCTGCTAATGCCCTCCTTAAGGCCGGTGGTCAACGCCACAGGCGTAGTGATACATACAAATCTCGGACGTTCTCTACTCCCCAAAGAGATCTTTCATTCCATGCTGGATATAGCAGGTCGATATTCAAATTTGGAGTATAACCTGGAAAAGGGGATGAGGGGAAGCCGATACAGCCACGTAGAAAAATTGCTCTGTGATCTGACAGGGGCGGAGTCGGCCCTTGTAGTCAACAATAATGCCGCGGCAGTCCTTATCATATTGGAAACCCTGGCTAAGGGTAGAGAGGTGATCGTTTCCAGGGGTGAACTCGTAGAGATAGGCGGTTCCTTCCGCATCCCTGATGTAATGGCGAAAAGCGGAGCCATCCTGAGGGAAGTCGGGACCACAAACCGTACCCATTTGTGGGATTATGAGTCTGCCATAGGGGAACAGACCGCGCTTCTCCTCAAAGTACATCAGAGCAACTTCCAGATGGTGGGCTTTACAAAGGCCGCATCCGTTTCAGAGCTGGCCGAACTCGGTGCGAAACACGGGGTCCCTGTATATGAAGATCTGGGTAGCGGCAATTTCATAGATTTCGCAAGATATGGAATAATTCATGAGCCTATGGTCCAGGAATCACTGGCTGCCGGGGCAGACTTGGTGAGCTTCAGTGGTGATAAACTCCTGGGTGGATCACAGGCAGGAATCATCATAGGGAAAAAGGAATTTGTCGACCCGATAAAGGAAAACCCCATGAACAGGGCGGTCCGGATAGACAAACTCACGCTTGTGGCCATGGAAGGGGTCCTGAGACTCTATCAAGATCCGGAGCGGGCAGTTAAGGTTATACCTACGCTCAACATGCTGTGTCTTTCCTATGATGAGCTCAAATCCAGGGCTAGGCGACTTCAAAGACGACTGAGGGCCTTGAAACTCACCGGCATATCGATAAACACCGTAGAGACTATTTCCCGTGTTGGAGGAGGTGCTTTGCCGCTGCAGCAGCTCAAGTCCGTGGCCGTAGCTCTTACTTCGGGAAACAAGGCGTTTTCTGCTGCGCGTATCGAGTCTGAACTCCGCAAAAACGAACCGCCTGTGATCGTAAGGATTGAAGAAGACCAAGTGCTTATGGACATTAGGACGGTTCAGGAAGAAGACTACAGAATTATCACCCAGGCAGTGGCTTCTGCCCATGCAAGGCTAAGCAAATAGTGTCTGAACGAAAAGGCCGTTCAGACACAATTTTGAATTCTAAGTTTTGAATTTTGAATTTAAAAAAGGAAGTAACCTTAATCATTAAGCTAATAGCTAACCGCTAAATGCTAATCGCTTAGGAACGGGAGATAAATAAGTTGAACAAAAATTAACAGGATTTTTTGTTGTATTCAAGGCGCGAGGAGCGAGCATAACGGGTTATGTGATCGACGAGCAACGAAGAAGACGGCAAAAAAGACATTAATTTGTTCAAGTTATTTATTGTACGTTCCTTAGTTTGGGTAATATCAACAATGACTGATCCTATATTTCATCTTGTCCCGGCGGACCTGGAACGGCTGGGTAACCAGGTCATTAAATGGTTTGGTGAAATTTTTCCCTTTTCAGAATGGACATTCTGCCCCATTTCCGAGCATGTTGACGGCCTTCCGCCGGCTAAATTTTCAGATCGTCAAGGACAGAGGGCCTTTCAGGCCCTATCTGAATGCAAGGGATTTTGGGACCGGATAGGACAGCAAGTCCTGATCCCAATCAGAGACCTGTCAGCTATCCCCAATCACCCAATCACCCAATCACTAAATCACCCAATCACTGAATCACCCAATCACCAAATCACCCTCGGCACCCTGGTGTTATTTAAAGTGGACAATTCCATCGGACCGGAAGAAGCTGAAAGATGGCTTCCTGTTCTGCAGGCCTGGGTTGAAAACAAACTCAAGGTCCTGCGATTGGAGTCCTCTTTTTCAAGCTCAGGAAAAATTCCTAAATATATATATCTTACCTTAGAAACTATTTTTAAAAAAGAGGAGCCTTCAACCTCCTTACTGCACCTCATACAGAAGCCCTCAGCAAATTCCAATTACTGTGATCATAAAAGTGTGATTGACCTGTGCTCGATGCTTTGGAGACATTCTGATCCTGAATGGCTGGGGGGAAATCCCGGGGATTTCTGGATACTTCTGCCTGGAGTAGACAAAAACAGACTATCTTCCGGCCTTAAGCAATTGATTTCTAAAGCCCGGACAAAGAAGATTCTGATTTCTAAGGCTTATGGCCACCATATCTTCGGGCCTTTTGATATCCATCATGTGGAGGAGGATATCTATGGTCTTGAAAGGTTGGCTGGGGAACTGGGTACTGCAATCTTTTGCACAGATGATTTAAAAGCCCTTGAAGACAGTCTGGGTATTGAGGGGCTTGGATCAAGACTTGATCAAGCAAAAAAGGTGGTCAAGGGCAGCTCAAAATATGCCGTTGCTTATGTAAAACCCGCTCACCATGTTTTTAAAGATGCCTTGGGGCAAGATGGAGTATTCATTTTAGAAGAAAAAGCCAATGTCTTTTTAATCAAAAAATTTGGCAGAAAGACCCAGGAATCTGAGTTGGCCCAATGGGGGAGTGAGATCCAAAAATTATGCACTGCCGCCCAGGGTGTGCCTTCGACCATAGGTATTGCTGCCGGCAGCCAACCTGCAGTGGGATCATCCCGAACACCGGTATCAGCCCTGTGGGCCTTTATGCATGCAGATTTATTAGGAAACGGTTCAGTGGCCATCCATGACAGCTTGACCTGGAACGTCAGAGGAGACAAAATCCTTTCGTGGGGAGATCTGCCGGGCGCTTGCAGAAACTATAGACTTGGTCTTAAGACTGAGCCTCTAAACGCCAATTTGCTTAATAGTCTGGGGGTGTGTCTTGCAGAACAGGGAAGGACCAAGGCGTCCATTAATGCCTTTTCCAGAGCTGCAGGCACGTCTCCTGAAAATTTTATGGCCCTTTATAACCTTGGTGGGGTCTTTTTCCAGAAAGGAGATCTCAGAAGTGCGGAGAAAGTTCTGGAAAAGGCCTGTGCACTGAAACCGGGCGATATACGCTTAGCAGGCCGTATGGCCGAAGTGCTCATTGAATCAAACCGGGCAAAAGAGGCCCTGGATGTTCTCAGTCCTTTTGTAGATAGACCCGACCAACCGGTACCAGGGGCTATTTTTCGAATACTCGGCAAGGCCTACAGGGTCCTTAATCAATGGCAGGAAGCCAAGACATCATGGCAGCAGGCTATCAAAATCAACCATGAAGATTCGGAGGCCATGGCACTTCTGGCCCTTGGGTACCTTGAAGAGACACATGACTGGAAGACAGCAGCAAAGCTCGGGCGACAGGCAGAGGCATTGGGGAAAAAATTCAGACATATTCGCACTATTCTCTGCGAATTTAACAAGAAATTGAATTCCCTTGATGATCAAAAATAACCCCGGCTCTCAAACCTGACCCTTGACAAGAGAAAAACCATGGTGTTAACAAAGCTCATTAAGAAGAAGCTGGAAGGCCTTTTCATAATTACTTAATGTCCTTTCTATGGGTTTTAGTTCGTCACATCTAAAATACTTATATGGGAGATATTGCCAATGAAAGAAGTCAGACTTCATGGCCGCGGCGGGCAGGGAGCCGTTACGTCAGCCGAACTCGTGGCAACTGCAGGCATAGATGAAGGAAAATACGCGCAAGCCTTTCCCAGCTTTGGTCCGGAAAGGAGGGGCGCCCCTGTTACAGCTTTTGTAAGGATGAGTGATTCCCCGATAAGGACCAGGGAAAAGGTTTACTGCCCGGACATAGTGGTAGTACTGGACTCAGCGCTTCCCTCCTTGGTAAAGGTTTCAGAGGGATTGCATGAAGACGGAATTGTCATTCTGAATACCAATATGAAGGAGTCAGAGGTCAGGGAAACATTTGGCCTGGATAGCAAACTTGCCATGGTAGATGCCAATACCATAGCCAGAGAAGTCCTGGGACTGCCCATCACCAATACCACGATGCTGGGAGCCCTTTTAAAGGCTACCGGCATTGTAGGGACAGAGGCCATGGAAGATGCATTGGACCGCCGGTTTGGGCGGCTTTCTGAGAAAAACAAGGCTGCGATGCGCCGGGCATTTGAAGAGACGACAATCACTGGGTGACTTAGTGTCCATAATTCACCGCAAAGACGCAAAGGACGCAAAGAAAAAATAATAAAGCCTCTGCGCTTTTTGCGGTAAACAAAAAAGTGGCTAAAGATATTACCAATCCCATAACATCATAAGATAAAGTAAAGGAGTAACAAAATGGCCAATACTGATGCCATGATAGGTTGGAAGACAATAACCTTTGGGTGTCACGTGATGGAGCCGGGTAGCTCGGTCAAATTTAGGACGGGCGATTGGCGATCTCAAAGGCCGGTCATTGACAAGGAAAAGTGCATTAAGTGTGGTATGTGCTGGATATACTGTCCTGATATGGCCTACACCCAAACTGAAGACGGTTTTTTTGAGGTTAATCTGGAGTACTGTAAAGGTTGTGGCATTTGCGCCCACGAGTGCCCCAAAAATGCCATAACAATGGTCCCGGAGGAGGGATGATCATGGCCAAACGCGTGGGAATTGAAGTATCAATTGCACTAGCTGAGGCGGTAAAGCTGGCGAATGTGGATGTGATCCCTGCCTATCCCATTACCCCTCAGACCCATATTGTGGAACACCTTTCGGAAGTAGTAGCAAATGGAGAAGTCGACGCTGAATTCATCCCGGTAGAATCTGAGCACGCAGCAATGAGCTGTTGCTGCGGTTCTTCAGCAGCCGGGGCCAGGACCTTTACCTCAACCAGCTCCCAGGGTCTTTTGTTGATGAGCGAAATTCTCTTCATACCCGGTCCAATGAGATTCCCCATAGTGATGGCTGTAGTGAACCGTGCATTATCTGCACCCATCAGTATCTGGAATGACCATCAGGACATAATGAGCCAGAGGGATATCGGCTGGATACAGACCTTTGCGGACACAGGCCAAGAGGCCTTTGATCTGACTCTTCATGCCTTCAGGGTGGCTGAAGACAGGCGGGTATCCTTACCCATGATCGTAAACCTTGATGGCTTCACCCTGAGTCACGTTGTTGAGGCTGTAGAGCTCTTGAGCCAGGAGGAGGTGGATCAGTATCTTCCTCCTTTCAAGCCCCGCTACCGCCTGGATCCCAGAAAGCCAATCACCATGGGTCCTGTAGGTATGCCTGAGGTATATTCAGAGGCAAGGGTTGCGCACAATGAAGCCCTCAAGGCGTCCAGGAGGGTGATACTCCAGGGATGGAAGGAATTCGCCGATCTTTTCGGGCGTCAGTACAATTCTGTTGAGACCTACCGCTCCGAAGATGCCGAAGTTTTACTGGTCACCATGGGCAGCATTTCAGATACGGCCATGACTGCAATAGACACCATGCGGGATAAAGGGCAAAAGGCAGGGTTGGTAAAAATACGTCTATGGCGGCCATTCCCCGGACCGGAATTTCGAAAGGCCGCAGGAAAGGCAAAAATCCTGGCAGTAGTGGATCGCTGCCTTGCCCCTGGCGCAATCTGTGGTCCGGTGGGTGCTGAGCTCAGGTCTCTTTTTTACAAGGTGCCTGGGGCTCCAAAAATTTTCAACTTCATTGCCGGGCTTGGTGGACGGGATGTGACTGTTGGGCGGTTCGAAGAAATGGTTGACAAGGCCTCAGCATTTGCCAAGAAACGTCCAAAGGAACTGTACGAAGTGATCGGAGTGCGTGAAAAATGATACCTGAATTCGAAAAATTTAAACGATTTAAGGCAAAGAATCTCCCCAAGGAAGAGCTGCTTGCACCGGGCCACAGGGCATGTCAAGGCTGTGGTGAAGTCCTTGCCCTTAGAATGGCTATGAAGGCCTTGGGGAAAGATGTGATTGTCTGTATGGCTACAGGCTGTATGGAGATCATTACTACTCCATATCCACAGACTGCCTGGAAAGTGCCATGGATCCACATTGCTTTTGAAAATTCGGCATCCGTGGCATCTGGCATAGAATCGGCCATGAAGGTCCTGAGACGCAAGGGCAAGATCTCTAAGAAACACGTAGACATAGTGGCAATAGGAGGAGACGGTGCAACAAGTGATATAGGTCTTGGCTGGATATCCGGCGCCCTGGAGCGAGGCCACGACTTCACTTATATTTGCTTAGATAACGAGGCATACATGAACACAGGGGTTCAGCGCTCCAGTTGTACTCCATACGGGGCCATGACAACCACCAGTCCTCCAGGCAAAAAGAGCTTTGGCCAGGTCACCTGGAAAAAGAACATGCCGGGAATAGCAGTGGCCCATAACATCCCCTATGTAGCTACGGCTTCGCCTGCCTATTTCCTGGACCTCATGAATAAAGTAAAAAAGGCGGCCCTGGTCAAAGGACCTGCTTATATTCACATATACTCACCGTGTCCAACAGGTTGGGGATCGGCACCTGAGCGCTCAATCGAATTTGCCAGGCTGGTTGTGGAAACAAAGGTCTTTCCCCTGTATGAAGTTATCGAAGGACGCTACATCATGAGCCGCAAGATAACAAAGCCCAAGCCTGTTCAGGAATATCTGAAGGGCCAGCGTCGCTTCCGCCACCTGGATGAAGAACATATCGCCTACATCCAGCAGCGGGTGAATGCCGATTACGAAAAGCTGGTCAGGTTATCGGAGATGACATAGTCTTATTGCATTGCCAACCTTAAAAGGGCGTTTTAAAAACGCCCTTTTTTAGCTTTTCCGAATTCCTGCGCAAAAAAATCCTCTATTTGTTTTCCCCTTTCACTGCGTCAGCAGCCTCTTCAGCCTTCTCCTTCACTGCACCAGCAGCTTCTTTTACCTTTTCCCCCAAGGTCTGGGCCTCCTGCTCGGTTGCCTTGGCTCCTTCCTCAGCCATTTCGCTTACATCCTGCTTCACCTGCTCAACGCCTGTTTCTTCTTTCTTGTCGCACCCGATGAGACTGAATGCCCCGACGAGGGTCAATGCCAAAATCCAAATTGTGAGTCTTCGCTTCATAGTCCTTTTCTCCTTGTTAAAAGTTAACACCATCATCGAACGTCCAACATCGAATGAAAAACAAACATCCAATACCGAATATTCAACGGCTATTTCTGTTTCTTGTCAACCGTTTTGATACAGGGGGGAGCCGCCTTTCTTCCAGGTCATAGGTCTTTTTCCATTCAACATCGAATGAAAAACAAACATCCAATACCGAATATTCAACGGCTATTTCTGTTTCTTGTCAACCGTTTTGATACAGGGGGGAGCCGCCTTTCTTCCAGGTCATAGGTCTTCTTCCATTCAACATCGAATGAAAAACAAACATCCAATACCGAATATTCAACGGCTATTTCTGTTTCTTGTCAACCGTTTTGATACAGGGGGGAGCCGCCTTTCTTCCAGGTCATAGGTCTTTTTCCATTCAACATTCGATGTTGGACGTTCGATGTTCGATGTTCATTAATCCATTATAATCCCTTTTCATACAAAGTTTTTATCTAATAGCTAACAGCTAACAGCTAACAGCTGGCATCCGTCTATGTTGAAAAAGTGTAAACTACAAAATGAAGGATGCCCTTTTGTAGTACGATTAATTGATCTCAAAACAGGTTGGAGACGATTTCATACCCACCAATCCAGGAGCCGATCATGCTACCGAGGCCCGGAAGCAAAAAAGCCAAAAAGACTTTAAGCAGCTTGTTTTTCCACCAGCCGATCAGCGTGGACATGTCTTCAAGTACTGTTTCAAATTCCCTGACCACTGGCGGCTGAACCAAAACTTGGACAAAGGCGGTGACATAGCCGGCACCGATGACAGGCGTCAAACTGGTCACAGGCGCCGCGGCAAAGGCAGAGACAATGGTGAGCGGGTGAGCTAAGGCCAGCATTGCCCCTATGGAAGAAGGAATGCCATTAGCCAAGATCCAGTAAATAATATTATCACCAGCTACATCGCACCCTTTATTCCATGCAATTATTCCGAGAGAGGCAAGGATTACCGCAGGGATGGACCAGCCCAGAACCTTCCAGATCGGGGAAACAGGTGGAATAACATTGATCTCCTCCATCTGGGCATGCCTGTCTTCCAGCAATGCCTTTTTGATTCCCTCAACATGGCCTGCTCCCACCACTGCAACAATTCGCTCACCCTTTGCTCTCTTGATTCTTTCGGATAAAAACGTATCTCGTTCGTCGATAAGGACCCTCTTCAGCTCAGGCAGGGCCTGCCCTAGTTCCAGCATAAGTTCTGAAAGGATATCTGTTTTCTTTAATTCGTTCAGTTTTTCTTCGGTGATTTCAGTCCGATCAAACAATCCAGCGAATAGACTGGCCAGCAGATAGTTTTTCTTGAAAAAGGATGTAGTATGCCAAACCCGCCGCAGAGTGACCCTGACATCGCGGTCGCACAGGGCTATGGGAATCCCTTTTTCCTCCGCAGTCTTCACAGCCACAAGAAGTTCTGTGCCGGGTAATACCCCAAGCTGGTTCCCCAACTTTTTCTGGTAGGAAGCCAGTATAAGGTTGAACAACAGGGTGCTGAGCTGCTTTTTGCGGATAATTTCCTTAAGATCCAGGGCTTCCCAACGTTTCTTTTTGGACAGCGTTTCGTACCTTTTGGCATCAAGTTCCACGCACACGCAGTCCGGCGTTTCGTTTTTAATCACCCTGCGGACCAAATCGACCGAATTCTTAGAGATGTGAGCCGTGCCGATAAGGATAATCTCCCTGGTCCCCAGATGGATGATCTGTACGTCCGAGGGATAATCTCTGTTTAATCGTTCTTGATCCAGCATCAATGTTTTGGCATCTTTCATGACAAGTTAAAAGTAGTTTACACTTCTCGAATTTTAAGTTTCAACATTGGCATTCAATTCGATAATACACGCTTTTTCGAAAAAAGTGTAAACTGATAAATGAAGGATGCCAAGGATTTTAACCAATTTTTTCTATTATGAGGTAACTTTGATCACCTCTTCCATGGTGGTTATCCCTGAAAGAAGTTTTCTGCAGGCGTCATGCTTGAGTGTCCTCATTCCCTCTTTGAACGCCTGCTTTTTAATGGCCTCTTCATTTTTTTCCAAGCTGATCATTTCTCTGATTGTATCAGAGACAGAAAAGACCTCGTAGATCCCGATCCTGCCCCAATAACCTGTATTGCGGCAGCGGTTGCACCCCATGCCTTTTTTCGCTTGTGCGTGTTCTGAGGCTTGGCAGCCAAAGGCCCTTAGCCGATCCGCCGGGATCATTACGGGTCTACCGCACGATTTGCAGACCATACGCACAAGCCGTTGTGCCACAATTCCAATCAGGGTGGATGCGATAAGGTAAGGATCAAGGCCAAGGTCCTTCAACCTCGTAATCGTACTGACAGCATCATTGGTGTGCAGAGTGGAAAAGACCAAGTGGCCGGTCAAGGCTGCCTGTATGGCATATCGGGCGGTTTCGCCATCTCGTATCTCCCCGATCATGACGATATCCGGGTCCTGTCTCAGTATATTCCTGAGTATTGAAGCAAATGTCACATCTATTTGTGGCTGCACTGCTATCTGATTAAACTCTTCGCAAACCATCTCAATGGGGTCTTCCACAGTAACTATATTGATATCCGGTGAGCTGAGGTGCCGTAGTGTAGAGTAAAGCGTGGTAGATTTTCCGCTTCCTGTTGGTCCTGTAATAAGTACTATGCCATGGCTATTTTGAATAAAATGCCTATAGGCCCGAAGGTCCCTTTCTGAGAATCCAAGCTTGGTTAGGTCGCTGAAGAGTATATCCGCACTTTGCAGTCTCAATACAACCTTTTCACCAAAGGCAACCGGTATAGTAGAGACCCTGACCTCTGCCTCATCCTTTTTCCAGGCAACTTTTAAACGACCATCCTGAGGCCGGCGTTTTTCCGCTATGTCCAGTCTGGACATGGTTTTTATTCTGGTGCATATTGGTTCGTGTACTATCCTGGGCAGGCGGTAGATGGTATGCAGGATGCCGTCTATGCGAAGGCGTATCCAGGACTGTGTTCGCTTTGGCTCTATGTGGATATCGCTGGCACGCTGATCCATGGCATACTGAAAAAGGTGATCCACTGCCTTGTGTATGTATTTGTCTGAGGATGCGATATCTGGAGCTGCTAGCCGCACATACTGTTCCAGGTTGGATATATCCGCTGTGGGAATTTTGAGCACATTTTCAGCAGCAGTGATGGATTGTTTGAAGTCAAAGAATTCACTTATAATGCGCTCGATGTCTCTGCGGGGAGCCACTGAGATACGGGTCCGGGCCTGACATGCCCTCTCGACATCCTGTTGAAGCTCCCGATCTTCGGGGTCGTAACAGACTATTTCGAGCTCTCCATCGTCCCACGAAAGAGGCAGTACCAGGCGCTTTTTGGCAAAAGAGGCTGGAAGTGTCTTTGTCACGACCTCCATATCAAGGCGTAAGGGGTCCAATCGCCTGAACGTCCATTTATGATCTCTTGCTATAAGAGAAATAATATCTGCTTCTTCAAGATCAGTGTCAAGAGAATCCGCCCGGGGGAGTTGTAGAGAATCCAGCCATTGCACAAGATCCTGGCCCTTCCGTTTAGGTATGGAGAGCTTGGGTGTTAATTTAGCGATCTGCTCTTTTGATAGAAGCCCTTCCTTTTCAAGGATTTGGAAGATATAGTCAGGGTCGTAGTATGGATGAGACATGAGCCTATGAGTCCTTGTGGTTTTGATTTTGATTACATTGCTCTTTTTATATCGGCTTAAATCTCTTAAGTCTGAAGTTCGAGATATTGATTCCAATGACCAAGAGTGAGATTATATTGTTTGTAAGCGTTCACAGGGCACCGCATCTGATTTGTTGTCGGGCACTTGAAGTACAGGAAGTACGTCTGCGTACCCTCCGCCTCGCATCTGTGGCACCCTGTAAACGCTTACAGTTCGGTGGGTTGCAGTAAAACGGGCGTTGTAATCCCGTAAATGGTTACTATTGTTTTAATGGTATGGGAATTTCCATTTTTGGCCACGAATGAACATAAATTTTTAAATTTATGAACAATAATATTATTTGTGTATATCTGCGAAAATCTGTGGCCAAAATTTTAAGTCCGCCCGAAGGACGCTAAGTTCAGTTTGCAAATTGATGACCCTTGCTCGTTTCCTGATATCATCTGATGTCCTTTCAAGGGCCCGGAGTACACTTACCCTCACGGGCAGGGAGGCGCATCACTTGACGCGCGTGAGGCGTTTGGGGCCAGGGAACCTTGTCGAACTCATAGACGGCTCCGGAGTGGTAGCCAAGGCGAAAATCATCCGGGTAAATAGGACAGAAGTAGGTTTGCATATTGTGGAAGTCTCAGGACAGCAAAATGATTGCCTGCCGATTAATCTGATTGTGGCCCTGCTCAAGGGAGACCGCATGGGCTGGATGATACAGAAGGCGACTGAGTTGGGAGTTCAGACTATCTGCCCTGTAATTACTAAACATACTGTGGTAAAAGTAGATCCCGAAAAGACCGACAGACATCTCGTTCGCTGGAAGGAGATAGCCGGACAGGCCTTGAAGCAGTGTAAAGGAAGTCTTGTGCCGACTATCTACCCGGTAGTTTCCCTGGAAGATGCCCTGGAAAAGGTCTCTTCCGGGGCAAAAATTCTTCTCTGGGAGTCGGAAAAGAAGCGCTCCTTATTTTCTGCTTGGAGAGACCAGGGAAACAACACTCCTGTGGCTGTTATAGCCGGGCCGGAAGGAGGCTTTTCCAGGGAAGAAATTCTGGCATGTAAGGGAGCGGGTTTTTTCACTGTCACCATGGGTAGAAGGACACTCCGCTCAGAGACCGCAGCCATTGGAGCAGTAGCGGCCCTGGCAGCAATGATGACTTGTGAGCGTTTACAGGGCACCGCATCTGCTTTGTTGTCGGGCACTTGAAGTACAGGAGTACGTCTGCGTACCCTCCACCTCGCATCTGCAGCACCCTGTAAACGCTCACAGTTTAGTGAGTTTTGGAGGAAAAACGTTGAGCAAGGAATGCTATCATGCCCTGGTATTGGCCGGGGGGGTTGGGACCAGGCTTTGGCCGAGGAGCCGGCGACACAAAGCTAAGCAGTTTCTCTGCATCCACAGCCGGGAGACGCTTCTTGAGCAGACTATTTCCAGAATTCGGCCTATGTTTCCATGGGAGAGGATCTGGGTAATTACAAAACCGGCTCAGAAGGAAGATGTGTTGGCCTATGTTCCAGATCTTATCAGCTCAAATATACTTATTGAGCCATGCCCTAAGGGGACTGCGGCTGCAATTTCTTGGGCTACGGCCAGGATTGAGTCCCTCTATCCCAATAGTTTGATAGCAGTTCTACCTTCCGACCATCTTATCGAGGATGAGAAAGACTTCAGATGTGCCCTGGATGCCGGGCTTTCCTTTGCCGGATCTAATCCTTGCCTTGTTACTTTTGGGATTAAGCCTGCCAGGGCTGAGCCTGCTTATGGTTATGTGGAAATTGGCAGGTTAATAACCAAGATAAGGGGTAAAAATTGCTATAGCGTTACGGCATTCCACGAAAAGCCGGACAGAGAGACTGCGCTCGGTTATCTTTCATCAGGGACTTTTTTTTGGAATAGCGGAATTTTTGCTTTTTCATCCAAGGTGTTGTTTGAGGCCCTTAAAAAATGGATGCCCGCAGCATGGGGACCGCTTGAACATATCAGGTCCCTTTACGGCCCAAGAGAAGAAGCATCCATGGTCAGTCAGTATTATGGCCTGATACCGGATGATTCTCTGGATAAAGGTCTTCTGGAAAAGGCATCTAATGTCGTGGTTTTTCCATGTGATTATGGCTGGCATGATATGGGGGTCTGGGAAACCTATTATGATATATCGACCAAGGATAAAGACGGCAATGTCGTTGATGGACTGTTTGCATCTGTTGGATGCAAGAATTGTCTGCTCATGTCGGAAGGCGGTATCCTGGTGGCTGCTGTGGGGATAGAGGATATGGTGATTGTGGCTGAAGGTGATGCGGTGCTGGTCTGTCCCAGGAACAGACTTGATGAGGTTAAACAGGCAGTAGAAAAGATCAAGAAAAGAGGTCTTGCGGAATATCTCTGATGAAGATTCGTGCTAATCACCTTACAGTCCTTCGGATTATACTGTTGCCCCTGCCGTATTTCTTGATCTACGGAGATAACAGGGCAAGGATTGCAGCCCTTATCGCCTTCACTCTCCTGGGTCTTACTGACTATCTTGATGGCCTGCTGGCCCGCCGTGACGGTAGCACACCTCTGGGCAAGCTCCTTGATCCTGTTGCCGACAAGATCTTTATTGCCGTTACCCTGATCCCGCTGGTAGATCTTGGCATCCTCCCCCTTTGGATCGTGTGGCCAATTTTTTTAAGGGAATTCCTGGTGACAGAGTTCCGCAGATTTTGTGCAAAATCGAGAAAGCAGCTCCAGGTCACTGAACTTGCAAAAATCAAGACCACTCTTCAAATGGTAGGCGCGGGCCTGATTCTTATAACCGATATGTTTCCGGACAAAACAGTTCTTATAGCATTTCTGTCCGGTGCTTTGCTGGCCACTCTATTCCTGGCAGTGGGCCTCTATTGGAGGGATGGTCACCTGTCAACTCGTTTGCAAACGGCATTGGGCCTTCTTGCATTTGGGCTTGTAGTGGGGCTGGCACTTAGACCGCCTCAGATTATTATTACTTATGGTCTTGTTATGCTCGGCATTACCCTGGTGTCCGGTAGCCAGTATCTTATTATAGGCCTTCCTGAATGCCTGAGACAAGGGCTACCGGCCCTGGGAAGACTTATTGCCTCGTTAATGCTGCCGCTCTTGTCACTCGCCCTGATGCCCTCAGCTCCAAAAGAACTGAGCAGCCTGGTGGTCCTTATCGTGGCACTTGAGTTCGGGAGCCAGGGGCTTGACATGGTGGCAATGCAAGAGGGAGAAATCGATATCTCCTGGATAAAAAGACGCATACTCATACCTGTTGCCTTGCTGTCGCTGTTGCTGGGCTATGTATTTTATGGGTTTAAAAGTGCGGTTCCGGCCTTCCTTTGGATTACAACCAGCCTTTGTATTTGTTACACAGTGGCTAATATCTGGATATACTGGAGAGCTGCTTGCAGGACTCATAATCTTGTTAAAGAACAAGGCAAGAGGAGGTAAAAAAGTGCAATGTACTTGATTTTCAGAAACGCTCCAGTTATAAAAACAATATATGTATGCGGATTCTGGTCTAAGGCTTGATAAACTGAATAAACCTTTAACTATCAGGGAAGAGATTCAAGAGCGTGAACGTCTGATCCTGTGTCCTCAGGCCTGTCTCAGCAGCGAGACCAAAGGAAGACTCTATCCTGTCGAGCCATGTAATATCCGAACACCTTTTCAGAGAGACCGCGATCGTATCGTCTATTCCAAGTCGTTTCGCCGTCTAAAGCATAAGACACAGGTATTTTTGTCTCCCATGGGAGATCATTACCGCACCCGTCTTACACACACGCTGGAAGTATCAGAGGTCGCAAGGACAATCGCCAGGGCACTCAGTCTTAACGAGGATCTGGCGGAGGCGGTGGCATTGGGCCATGATCTTGGGCATACTCCTTTTGGGCATGCCGGTGAAACTATTTTAAACGAGATCGTGCCCGGGGGATTTTCTCACTGCCGCCAGGGCTTGAGAGTGGTGGATGTGCTGGAAAATGGCGGCCAGGGCCTCAACCTCACCTATGAAGTCCGGGATGGGATATTTAAGCACTCAAAGGGTTTTGGAGAAATCATTCCCAAAAAATCAAATAAGTGGGCCATAACTATTGAAGGAAGGGTCGTGCGCATAGCAGATGTCATTGGCTATCTGAGCCATGATCTGGACGACGCAATTAGAGGCAAGGTGATCTCTGAAAAGGATATTCCGTCAAAGTGCAAAGATGTCTTGGGAGAAAATCACGCCACCCGTATCTCGACCATGATCAAAGACGTGATAGCAAGCACCAAGGTAGTGGACGGTGAAATGGAGCTTGCAATAAGTCCCCGTCTTTATGAAACGATGATTGACCTCAGGGCCTTTCTCTATGACAATGTTTATAGGGCACCTCAGGTGCATAATGAGTTTGAAAAAGCCAAAAAGATCCTTTTTGACTTGTATGAGTTTTTTTTAAAAGACAAAGATGCCTTTATTCGGGAAAACACCAGAATGTTTGAAGAAAAAGCAGTAGACCTCGATGACAAGACCCCCTATGAGCGCAGGGTCTGTGATTTTATCGCGGGGATGACTGACCGTTACGCGCAGAATCTGTATTCGCGGATTTTTATACCAGCTTCAGTTGTCTAAGGACCGAATTTTCTTAACAGCAGTCTCAGGTAAGATAGAACCTCCAAAAGTAGGCTCGCCAGGGTCGACAACTCCTTTGGGCATAGAGACCGCTTTATCTCCTCCCAGAATATAGCCTCCGTCCATTCGTATGGTTGACCCGGTCATGAAACTTGCGTCAAAGACCAGGAAGCGCACCATTTTTGCCACCTCTTCAACCCTTCCGGTACGTTGTAAAAGAGTATGATCAAGTATGGTCTTTTGTTCTTCAATGCTCATCACTTCCCAACCCCTGGTATGCGGTCCATGACGCGTTTCAACAAAACCCAGCATGAGTTCATTGACCCGTACTTCAGGGGCACCCCGTCTTGCCCAGGCCTCGGTAAGGGACTGGATGGCCCTGTTTGACAGTGAGTAGCAGTCATTAAACACCAGACCCGCCGGTCCACTTCTTCCCACCAATCCGGCTATGGACGAAATACTGACCACGACTCCATTCCCCTGGGTCTTCAGGATTGGTAAAGCCTCCTCAAAGAGGTACCATTTAGCAGTCACAGTGGTCTGGAACTCCAAGTTCCACTGTTCCGGCACATAAGGGCCGTGAACTACAGGCCAACCGCCCCTTTCTATGTTGTTAATCAATATATCCAGACGCCCAAAGCTGTCCTGAACGGTGTGAATCACCTTTTTCACGTCTTTATGACAAGTAAGATCAGCCGGAACGGCATGGTAGTCAACGCCTGTTTCCTTCATATGCCTGTGCATACTCTCAAGGCTATCCAGCCAATCGTGGTAAGGCAAAACACATTTAACCCCTGAACGGGATAGCTCAAGGGCTATGGCAAGGCCAATGCCTTTTATGGCACCAGTGACAATGGCAACCTTGTTTTCGGATTCCATAGATAATTATCCTCGGCAATAAAACAGAAGGTCCATCGCGGATTACTGGGGTAATCCACTTGAACGGCTATTAGCGCTTAGCTTTTAGCAGTCAGTGTAAACTGTATAATGAAAGATGCCTAAGTTTGCTTCCTTTTTTAAATTCAAAATTCAAAATTTAGAGTTCAAAATTGTGTCTGAATGGCTTTTTTGTTCAGACACTAGCTACTTGTTTATCCCTGTAACGCGATTATAGTAGTCTACAAAGCCGTTTGCAAAATTCTGGATTGCGAGGAAAGCCAAGTTATGCATGTACAAAAAGAAAAAAAAGATTTGATAGCCCCTATTCAAATGGATATTAACAGCACTTTTACCTTTGCCTGTGAAAAAGAAATGGCCTGCTATACTCAGTGCTGCAAGGATGCTTATATCATGCTGACTCCATGCGACATAATCCGCATGAAACAGAGACTGGGCCTATCTTCAGATGAATTTCTTCAAATTTATACAACCCTTGGACATATTGAGAAAACAGATCTGCCGATCCCTGTCATGAAGATGCTGGAAGATGAGGAAAAGACCTGTCCGTTTCTGGATGAGTCCGGGTGCGGCATATATGAGGATCGCCCGTTGATATGCAGGTACTATCCTTTAAGTGCCGGGATGTTCCACAACAGGGACCTGAATTCCGATGAACATTTTTTTGCCTTGGTAAAGGAAAGCCGCTGCCTTGGACACGATCTCGGCAGGGAACTCACAATAGAGGAATGGCGTAAAGACCAGGGTATCATTCCCTATGATGAGGCAAATCTCGGCTGGACGGAAATAATCCTCAAGCGCAAATCCCTGGGTCCATTCGTTACTATTCCTGAAAAAACGCTTCAGATGTTCTTTATGGGCTGCTACAATGTGGATCGATTCCGTCGTTTCGTGTTCGACAGCATGTTCCTCAACGTATATATCATTTCGGAAGAAAGGAAAAAGAAAGTTTCAGAAGACGATCTGGCGGTGCTTGATCTTGCTATCGATTGGCTGAAGACTACTCTATTAGGAGAAGGCAAGCTGGAAATCAGGGAACAGGTGGCTGAAACAGATCCAGTAGAGGTTGAGGCTTAGAACCCGTGAAGGAATAAGTCATTGGTCCGATTGATATACTGTTGAGCCTTTTCATTAAACATTTGGTAACTATTTAGGCTGAAGACTGAAGGCTGAAGTATTTCAACCATCTCGCAACGATCGAACAGAGATGAATCCTTTAAACTAATACTGCAATCTCGTCAGCCAACTTAAATGCCCCTCAGTTTTGTGTGATCACGCATGATTTGTCCCTATTAGCCTTCTACCTTCAGTCTATCCACCTGAATAGTTACAATATCTGTATCCATTCACGGGATTACAGCGCCCGTTTTACCGCATCTATCGAACTGTAAGCGTTTACAGGGTGCTGCAGATGCGAGGCGTACGGGTCGCAGACGTACTCCCTGTACTTCAAGTGCCCGGCAACAAAGCAGATGCGGTGTCCTGTGAACGCTTACCAATATCTGTACTATCTCATCTCTTAGAACAGAGGGATCGACATGAATCCTGACCGCCACCGTTCAGCGCATGCTGCTGTTTGCGTCTTCTGCTGCGTGGGCGGGCGATGTTGCCCTGGGGGCGTCTGCCGCTATTGCTGCGGCTGTGGCTGAACTTCTTCGGCGCGGGCTGGCTGGACCGGACGGCCTCGTCGCAATTATAGGCGTGCTCCATCTCGGAGGGCACCGGTTTGCCCAACAAGCGTTCTATTTCCCGCAGATAGCCCCGGTCCTCGGCGCAGCAAAACGAAATGGCGTTACCATTTGCTCCCGCCCGGGCGGTGCGCCCAATGCGGTGTACGTATGTCTCGGCCTCCACGGGAAGATCGTAGTTGATCACGTGGGTGATGTCGTCCACATCCAATCCTCGCGCTGCCACATCGGTGGCGACCAGCACCTGAAAACGGCCCTGCTTGAAGCCGTCCAGCGCCTTGGTGCGCATGGCCTGGCTCTTGTTTCCGTGGATGGCGGTGCCGTGAATGCCCGTTGCGCACAACTTTTTCACCACACGGTTGGCGGTGTGCTTCATCTGGGTGAAAATGAGGGCCTTATTGATCTGTGGGTCGCTCAACAGGGAGACCAGCAGGGCATCCTTGTTCTTTTTCCCCACGAAGAGCACCTTCTGGACGATGCGCTCCACCGCGGGTTTGTCTGGCGTGATAGTTACCCGCACCGGGTTGCGGACCATGGTGTTGGCCAGCTTCATCATTTTCGGGGCTATTGTGGCCGAGAAAAACAGAGTCTGGCGCTCAGCCGGAATTTGAGACAACACCCTCTTGATATCGGGAATGAAGCCCATGTCAAGCATCCGGTCCACCTCATCGAGAATGAAGATCTCCACCTCATTAAGGTGGATGAATCCCTGCTGCATTAGGTCAAGCAGCCGACCGGGAGTGGCCACGAGAATATCGATTCCAAGGTTCAGGGCCTTGACCTGGCGGGACTGGTTGACCCCGCCGAAGATCACGGTATGTCTGAGGGATAAAAAGCGTCCATAAGTCTGAATGCTCTTCTCGATCTGCGCCGCGAGTTCGCGGGTGGGGGCAAGAATGAGTGCCCGGGGAGTTCCTTTCCTGGGCTGGCGGTAGTTGCCGGAAAGCAGTTGCAGGAGCGGCAGGGCAAAGGCAGCGGTCTTGCCGGTGCCGGTCTGGGCGCTGCCCAGCAGATCCCGTCCTTCCAGCAGGTGCGGAATGCACTGTTCCTGGATAGGCGTGGGAGTGATGTACCCCTCTGCGGCTATGGCTCGCTGAATCTCGGGAATCAGAGCGCCAAAGACGCCTTTTGGAAGCTTGGGTTGCAGTTGCAGTACGGAATAGTCGGCGCGCGTATGCGGCGCGTGTACGTGTTCTTTCATATTTTTCCTGGTCCGGGGTTATACAAATCTCTACCCGCCGGACGCGTGGAAAAGAAAGGACCGCAATGATCGCGGCAATCGGACGTCCCTGCTTAAAAGGTCGGGATGCACGGTATGAATTAATAAGAAATCGCTTTTGGGTCGGTATGAATACACACCCAGCGAAACCGTCGTGAGAGAGAATCCTCACGGCGAGATATATACAGGAACGTGATTGGGAATGCAAGTATGAAGAATCGACTGTTCCTGTTGAATTCCCCCATGGTCAGGGCGAGATCAATATTATCCCTCTGTGGAAATGGCTGCTGTGGCAACCATTTCAAGTTGTGGGATAGTGCCCCTCACTGTCCGGCAAGGGCTGAACAAATTGCATCCAGATCCTCCGGTGTATCTACTTCCAGCGGGGCTTTTTCCACCCTCACAACTCCGATCGAATAGCCATTTTCAAGGGCCCTGAGCTGTTCCAGTCGTTCTATCTGTTCAAGTTTCCCCGGAGGGAGAGTAACAAAGGTCTGAAGGAAGTTTTGCCTATAGGCGTATAGACCCAGGTGCCTGAGATAGTCATGGCCTGATCCTTTGGGCAGGTCTCCTACTGTATCAGCATCTCTGTAGTATGGAATCATGGCCCTGGAAAAGTAGAGGGCCTTTTGGTTATTGTCCACGACCACCTTAACCCGGTTTGGATTCAGGGCCTCCCGGGCCTTAAGAGGACATGCAGGAGTTGTCATGGCGAAATCAGGCACATCAAGGAGCATTTTTATAATTTCAACTACTGGTCGCGAATCAAGCAGGGGCTGGTCTCCCTGGATATTAACCACGACATCATCGTCTGAAAGTTCAAGAAGCCTTGCCACCTCTGCAATCCGGTCCGTCCCGGAAGGATGGCCGGGGTCTGTCATAAAAACCGTTCCACTGGCTGTTTCTACGCACTCCGCGATCCTCGAATCATCCGTTGCCACTACTATCCGGTCAATGCCGGGGACCTCCAGTGCCCTCTGGTACACATGGAGAATCATCGGGCTGCCCTGAATCTTTGCAAGGGGTTTCCCTGGGAATCTGGACGAGCCAAAACGTGCAGGGATTATGGCAACCACTTTGATTTGGTGATTTGGTGATTTGGTGATTTGGTGATTGGGAAGATTCATGTGATTTACCTAAAGTTTAAAGTGCCTAAAGTGAGCTAAAATTATGGAATGTTGTCTCCAGGCAATCCCCTGGACTGGCTGTCTCTCTGTTTAATCTCCAAGGCAAGTGGATACACCTGGCTCTTAGTCATACCGGTAAGCCGGACCAAAAGATCCACACTATCCCTGATTGATAAGCTCTTTTCTGAAATCAGGTGTTCGAGCGCCTTTCTTACTGCCTCCGGATCCGAGCAGGATTTTCCATGACTTATCTCCTCTACCCCTTCTATCACCAATGTAATCTCACCTCTCACACGTCCCTTTGAAAGCTGCTTAATAATACCTGATACTGAGCCGGATATTACAGTCTCATGCATCTTTGTGAGTTCTCTGGCTATTACCATCTGCCTATCCCCTAAAATGTCCAGAATATCTTCCAGGGCATCAAGCAGGCGATGGGGTGCCTCGAAAATTACGATTGTGTGAGGGATTTCTGCCAGTTGTTCAAGGGTCTTGCGTCTTTCAGTCTGCTTGTTTGGAAGAAAGCCGGCGAAAAAAAAGGAATCTGCCGGCATGGCTGCCACGCTCAGGGCCGCAACAATAGCAGATGCCCCTGGTATTGGGACCACGCTGAAGCCTGCCTCCCTGACGAGTTTCACCAGGCTTGCACCCGGGTCTGAGAGTGCAGGGGTGCCGGCATCTGATACCAGAGCCACATCCTTCCTTTCTGCAAGCAAGGTAATGACCTTTTTGGCGCTGGTCCTTTCATTGTGCTTGTGGCAGCTCAATAGGCCGGCCTTGATGCCCATATGAGTGAGTAGCTTTCTGGTACTCCTTGTATCTTCTGCCGCAACAAGAGAAACCTCACCAAGGACCTCTTTTGCCCTTATACTGATGTCTTTAAGGTTCCCAATGGGAGTGCCTACTATATAGAGGACCCCCTTATTTGGTGATTTAATCACCTGATTGTCTGTATACATGAAAGATGCGCTGAAAGGCGGTTATATGGGTAAAAACTGCAATAATTACCAGAACCGGATAAATCCATCCGAAGATAAGGCCCACGGCAAAGATGAATATACGTTCAAACCTGGTAAGTATTCCCACCTTACAGTTAAAGCCCAGGGCCTCAGCCCTTGCCCTCGTGTAGCTGACAAGAAGAGATCCTGTCATTGCAGAAAGTACAAGGGCTGCTTCGACCAACCCGCCCTGCCTGTGTAGAAACAGATAGGCCAGCAGTCCCAGAAAAAGAAAAAACTCAGCATACCTGTCCACTGTTGAGTCAAGAAAGGCGCCAAAAGGGCTTACCCGTCCCTGCTCCCTGGCAAGCAGTCCATCAACAGCATCCAGGGGTCCGAATACGGCAAGCATCCAACCGGCAGCCGCCGGATGACCTATGCCAAGCACCAGGCCGCTTGCGCCATAGGCAATAAGCCCAATGATGCTGACCATATTGGGAGATAGGCCTAGCTTTCCCAAAAAACGGGCAACTGAAAGCAGATAGGGCCTGAACCAGTCACGGCACCAATCGCTGAAAGACCAATCAATCACCAAATCACCAAATCACTAAATTTACTCACTCAATCACCAAATTCACTCAATACTTTTGCGCATCGGCCGCACACATCAGGCCATGAAGGGTCTTTGCCTACATCTTCACTCCAGGTCCAACACCTGGCGCATTTTTTACCCGCTGCCCGGATAACCTTGACAGCAAGTCCTTCTATCTCATCGCTCTGCCACACAGTACTGTCCCCTGAGTCAAGTTCACCATTCAAGTCAAGCTGGGAAACAATGGTAATAGTCCTTAGCAGTTCCCTGTGTTTTTCCAGGAAGTCTGCCGTATCTTCCGGAGGTCTTATCAGGACCTTGGCATCCAGGGCAAGGCCTATCCGTTTTTCCTTTCTGGCAAGCTCCAGTGCCTTTGTAACCTCTCCTCGGATTTTCCATAGGAGTTCCCATTCAGCATTGAATGATTTATCAATGGAAATTGACGGAGAATCAGGCAACTCAGCCAGAAAAATACTCTCAGTCCCAGCGCCTGGCAGGTGGCTCCATGCCTCCTCAGCAGTGAATGAAAGTATGGGGGCCATAAGAAGTAATATATCATGGACAATACGATAAATGGCTGTCTGGGCAGACCGACGGATACGGCTCTCAGGATGCTCACAGTAGAGTCTGTCTTTTAAAATATCCAGATAGAGTGCGCTCAGGTCAACTATGCAGAACTGTTGTATCTGGCGGAATACACCGTGGAACTTAAACTCCTTATAGGCATATTTGACATTTGTAGTTATTTCTCCAAGCCTCACCAGGGCCCAGCGATCAAGGGCCTCCAGTCGGTCAAAATCCAAAGAGTGCTTATCCGGGTCAAAGTCAGACAGGTTGCTGAGAAGGTAACGGATAGTATTGCGGATTTTCCTGTACGCCTCAGTCAGGCGCTGAAGTATCTCGTTTGAGATCTTTATATCATCTTGGTAGTCTTCTGCTGAGACCCAGAGCCTTAGCACCTCTGCTCCGTATTCCTTGATGACATCAGCCGGTGGGATGACATTGCCCACTGACTTGGACATCTTTTTCCCTTTCCCGTCCACAACAAAACCATGGGTAAGCACTGCCTCGTAAGGTGCCTTGTGTCTGGTCGCAACGCTGGTAAGAAGTGAGCTCTGGAACCATCCTCTGTGCTGATCGCTTCCTTCCAGATAAAGGGCAGCCGGAGAGGAAAGCCCTTCTCTGGTCTCCAGGACCGCTGCATGGCTTATCCCTGAATCAAACCAGACATCCAGTATGTCGGTCTCTTTGCGGACTTTTGTGCCACCGCACTTTGGACAAGTGGTTCCAGGAGGAAGGAATTCCTCTGCCTCTTTTGCAAACCATGCATCAGAGCCTTCTTTTTCAAAGATTTCTACCACGTGATCCGCTATTGCCTGGTCCATCACAGGTTCTTCGCAATTCTCACAGATAAGGACCGTAAGGGGAATACCCCAGGCCCTCTGTCTGGAAATGCACCAGTCAGGCCTTGTCTCTACCATTCCGTAAATACGCTCTTTTCCCCAGTCCGGGATCCATCTGACGGTTTCAATGGCGCGAAGGGCCTCTTCACGCAGCGCCCCTGCCTCCATGGAGATAAACCACTGCGCGGTCGCTCGAAAAATTACCGGCTTTTTGCAACGCCAGCAGTGGGGATAGCTGTGCTCAATGGTCTCATGAGCCACAAGACTGCCCTTATCTCGCAGCATCTCAATAATCTTGTCATTTGCATTAAAAATGTTTTCCCCTTCGAATTCCTTTACCTCTGATGTAAACCTGCCATAGTCGTCCACAGGGGAATAGATATCAAGGCCGTATCTGATACCGCTTTCATAGTCATCCGCTCCATGGCCCGGAGCTGTGTGAACACAGCCAGTACCTGTATCCAGCGTAACATAAGGGGCGATAATAAGGAGACTATCCCTTTCAAGGAATGGGTGTTTTACATGCATTCCTTCAATATCTCCGCCCCTGAATGTACCTAGGACCCTGGCATCTTTCTGCTCAAGACCAGCGGCAACCAAGGTAGAAAGCAACCTCCCCTCTGCCAGTATCCAGACTTCTTTTGTCCCATTACCAATCTGGACCTCAACAGCCACGTAGTCAAAGTCAGGGTGCAGCGCCACTGCCAGGTTGGCAGGCAGAGTCCAGGGAGTAGTGGTCCATATAAGCGCAAAGGCAGGACCGGCCAGCATTCCAAAACGATCTTCAAGCCACTGTTTAAGGACATCCCCGGCTGCAAATTTTACTGTAATAGAAGGAGATTTGTGTGGGGCATACTCTACTTCGGCCTCTGCCAGCGCAGTCACACAACCAGGACACCAATAGACCGGTTTTTTGCTCTTTATGACATGGCCATCCATAAATATACGGCAGAATTCTCTACAGATAGAGGCCTCGTAGTCGTAAGTCATTGTGAGATAAGGGTTATCCCAGTCTCCTAATACTCCCAGCCTTGAGAATTCTTCTTTCTGTATGCGTACGAATTTTTCCGCATAGCGCCGGCATGCCTTACGCACGGCCAACTTGCTCATCTTGGACTTCTTGGACCCCAAGTCTTTCTCAACATTGTGCTCAATGGGCAGTCCGTGGCAGTCCCACCCCGGCACATACGGCGTATCAAACCCCATCATATGGTGAGATTTAACGATTATGTCCTTCAGAATCTTATTGATCGCATGACCTAGGTGAATGTGGCCATTTGCATAGGGGGGGCCGTCATGAAGTATGAAAGGAGGCCGTCCCTGTCCTTGTTCTCTTAGGCGCCCATAAAGGTCTATGGCCTTCCAACGCTTGAGCATTTCAGGCTCCCGCTGAGCGAGATTTGCCTTCATTGGAAAGCGTGTCTTGGGAAGGCTTAGTGTCTTTTTATAGTTCATTGTTCAATCCTCTGGATTGTTGATTGTTGATTGATAATTGATGATTGTTCTATTCTCATGCCTTGCCCCTTGCTCTTGCCTACTGACTTCCGACCTCTGACCTCCGACTTCTGCCCTTTTGCCCTAATCCGACCTCAAATAGGGATTGAAATAGCCGAACCGGAGCCTGGGAAACCGCTTTTTAAGTATTGTTACCATGCCCAATATCCCTGTCCGATGACCTGTATATTCATAGCCTATGCCATCCAAATACCAGTCAGGATCAATACCGTGATTTCTGAGTTGGATGAGATCAAGGCCCATTTCCTCTATCAGGTCCGAGAGCCGGTCTATCTCTGCCATCTCATCAGTAAGACCCGGCAGGACAAACAGATTGATGGAGACAAAGCGTCCTGCCTCCTTCATAATCTTCCATGAAGCCAACACATCATTTTGATCATAGCCTTTGGGCCGGTAGTAGGCATGATAATATTCTTTTCGTGTACTGTTCATGCTGATCCTTATGCTGTCAAGCCCAGCAGAAATCAGTTTTTGCACTTCTTCCGGAAGGCTGGCATTGGTGTTGAGATTAATAGTCCCTTTATCGGTCTCCTCTCGTATCTTGATTACCGACCGCTCCAGCAACTTTGCCTGAAGCAGAGGTTCCCCCTCGCATCCCTGTCCAAAGCTCACCACGGGTCTCTGTGCTTTGTTTAAATGGGGGACCGCAACCCCTGCGACTTCTTCTGCTGTGGGTACAAAGGTAATCCTGTCCTGGCAGGCAGGAGGCACGTCTTCTGATTGCAAGGATATACATCCCAAACAGGCTGCGTTACAAACAGGTGAAGTGGGTAGAGGGGCCTCCCATCTTCCCAGGAAGAAATTTTTTGCAGCAGGACACCCGTAGGTGAGGCTGCATTTTCCTAGATGTTGTATTAACCTGTTTTCCTTATTCTTTTTAAGCATGGCAATGGTCTTTTTGCGGACTTCTTCAGGACGGAAATTGCGCAAATCCTGACGTGTATCAGGATCACTCCTGAAGCCTGCCGCCCAAAAATGTCCCTTCCACCAGCCAACGGCAGTGTAAGTGAAGAGGGGCAAAGGAGGTATATCGGAACTTGACCTGTGAAAGGCGGCAAGAGCGGTCTGGGTATAGGCAGGGGCCATAAAGGCAGCAACTGCCCGGACTTTTCCCTTAGCATTGGCAGGGTCCTCATCCAGCACCACCATATCGCCCTTATCCTGATCCCAGCCCACAGGCAGGCGGTCAGGCAGCACAAAAAGCTCACTCCCCTCAGGCAGGGGAATAAGGTCTCTGAGGTCTACCGGATGCAAGACACGGCCGCTCCTTCCTGCCATCTTAAGTTCAGGCAGGTCATAGATTTGGCCTTCAGAGTCCGCGTAAACCAGAGATGGCATTTCATTTGGATGTTTCATGAGACGAGTCTAAACTGAAATGGTTTTAGTTTGTACATATTTCATGATTTTTGACTTCAATAGGCTTACCACTGCACCAAAATGCGTATTTCCAACGAATTATGCTTTGAAACCTGAAAAAGGCTGTCGGCTGCCAGGGAGTGTGAACGGTTACTCTCAAAGAATTCGATGGGGTTCAAAAGTACCTGTAAAGTTCATTCAGTCATAACGCAATTCTTCTAAATGACAAATGAAGATGTGACCTCTCTATATTACCGGACAGCCCTGTTGACTATATTATTTTTGACAAAATTGTTGTGCAACAAAATTGTTGTGCAACAGTTATTATTGCTTAACTTATTTGTAGTTCAGGAGGCGCCGATATATGCAATTTTGTGATGACTGTATCCGATTTATAAAAAACCATTTTCCTGAGCCGTATAATACGCCTGAAACATTTGGAGATTATCTTTTACTCAAAATTCAGCAGCATGATACGCTTTGCACTGCTGTTATCGCTGAAATTAAAAAAAGTATTCTGCCTCCGTTATTGAAAAAATATCATTATCGTTTTTTCTGCAGGATTGATGCCGATCATAAAATAAAACAACCTTTCAGCATTGTTGATAAAATCATGCGTTCTTCAGAATTGGGCGCCGGTAAAGCCGTGTCTGAATCATGTGCGCTGGACAATTTTACAACAACCATGAAAGACCTGGCTCGGACACATACGATTATATGGGATATTCGGTTTCCAACTACGGAGATATTGAAAAAACATTTCCTGAAATAGACACAAATCGTATTTTTATTTTTGAGCAATGCGAATTTCTTTCAGAAACATCACAATTTATCGAGCCTTTTGGAAAAGCCCTGTTAAAACGCTTTATACAAAAACAGAATCAGATATTCCCCAATATCGTTACAGGCGCCATGGCTGTAGGATCCGGTTTTTATGACAGAGAAACCGCTATCCGGGATATCTGGGAATTGCTCCAAAACAAAAAAAATATCCTATTCAGAGCGCCCCGCAGATTCGGCAAAACCAGCCTTTTAAACCATATTGCAAAAAACCCGCTTAAGCTTCACCGCTCACAGGAATTGACCCGCATCTGCTCATGAGAATTGCCCCTCCGTAATTATGCTCGGATTTTGACCCATCTCTGATTTTTTAATTTTGACTTTTCCGACATAGTCCGGTCTGTGGA
>Ga0307990_1000071_pt1 | contig 93476 bp, 72 predicted proteins | sample EllFjometagen129_FD_203168 | JGI IMG/M metagenome (GOLD analysis project Ga0307990, IMG submission 203168) | Marine microbial communities from Ellis Fjord, Antarctic Ocean - #129 | ecosystem: Environmental > Aquatic > Marine > Unclassified | place: Southern Ocean | collected 2014-10-08 | reverse complement strand
TCTTCTTTTAATAAGGATTGCCAATCATGAGATTTATTTTCAGACAGGTCTATCATATTTCGATAATCATTTTTAGAAATATCTATTCTTTGAATAGCTTTACCCAAGTTGTTTTCTATAACTGCCAACAATTCTTTTTCTTCAGAACTACAAAACGAAATTGCCAGTCCTTTTTGGTTGCCACGCCCCGTTCTGCCAACTCTATGCACATAATTTTCCGACGTTTCTGACAAATCATAATTTATCACATATTCTACATTCAATATGTCAATTCCTCTGGCACTAACATCCGTGGCAATTAAAACTTTTAATTTCCCTTCTCTAAAATCTTGCATGGTGCGCTCGCGTTCTTCTTGCAATTTATCGCTGTGTATTGTACCAACTGCGATATCTACTCTTTCCATAGCTTTTTTCACACGCTCTACTCGTATCTTTGTTCTAACAAATACTAATATTTTCTTTTCAGAATTATTCTTTATTACGTTTTCTAAAAAGAAACGTTTGTCATCCATTTCAACAAAAGCAACAGCATGTTCAATATTTTTTGCTACAGGATCTTTAGGTGAGATTTGAATACGAATAGCATCTGTTACTAATGAGTATGCAAGTTTTTTTATCTTTTCGTTGATGGTGGCAGAGAAAAAAAGCGTTTGACGCTTTTGGGGAAGATGATGTATTAAATCGCGAATGTCTTTAATAAACCCTAAATCAAGCATGTGATCTGCTTCATCTAAAACCAAAATTTCTACTCGCTTTAGAATTAGTGCACCCTGACTTACCAGATCAAACATTCTTCCGGGAGTAGCAATTAAAATATCCACCCCTTTGTCTAACTGTTTAATTTGCGGTTCCTGATCTACACCACCATGAATACAAAAAGAATTAACTTTTGTGTGTTTACCTAATGTTTTAAAAACAGAATCAATTTGCAAAGCCAACTCATGTGTGGGTGCCATAACCAAGCACTTTATTCCATCAGAGCGACTACTGGTTTTGCGTTGCTGTAAAATGTGCAAAACTGGTATGGCAAATGCCGCCGTTTTACCTGTGCCTGTTTGTGCAATAGCTAAAACATCATCTCCTTTTAAAATGGAAGGAATAGATCTAAATTGAATGTCGGTGGGTTTTTTATATCCCAGTTTAGAAATACTGGCTTTTATTCCATCGGCAATATTATATTGTTCAAATTTCATATCTCAAGTCCCAAATTACAAATCTCAAATCTCAAATCCCAAATTCCAAGGGGAAATGCTTGAGGCTTGGTGTTTGGAATTTTGAACTTGGCAATAATTTCCTTAATATTCTCTATTAGATTTCTTTTCTCTTTTTGCTGCTTTTTTTTCTTTTGCACTTTTAGCCGGTGCTTTTTTTTGGGTTTTCTTTGAATCTTGTGATTTTGCCATAATATTAAATTTTAGGGTTTAGTTTTTTAATTATGTTGTAAAGTTACGTTTTTTTTTACATTAAACCACACAAAAGGATTTGATAGCGGTGGCACTGATTGCAAATCAGCGCCATTGGGGTTACATATAGCCTTTGTTGGCGGTAGTTATTTCTAAAGCTTTTTTTCTTTCGCTCTTAGATAATGTTTTGAATTCCTTGAACAAGTTTATAATATTTTTAATTTTAGGGTGATGATTGCTATTATTAGTTGCACCCCAATATATAGGTTTATCAATAGGTTTTATCCAGTATTTAATATCTTTATCTTCTTCTTCTAAGTCATCTTCAAAAGGAATTTTATTTTTACCTACTAATTCAAATTTATTTGTTTCTGCTAGGTATTCATACCAAGTATGCTTGCTAGGGTTAATAATTGCAATTTCATCAATACTCTTTGAAAAACCTTTCAATTCAAACATGTTAAAAATGGAGTTATAAAATCTAGCTCCATTTAGAATTTTATCTGTTGTATTAATTGATTCCTGAGCGGTTTTTGGCATTAGTTGCTTATAAATATTTTCAACTATTTCTTCTGTCTTTTTATTTATAAATGTTAAATTATCTAAAGTTTGGCTTACGATTTTTTGGTCTTTATATTTTAATCGTTGATTTAGAAAATCATACATAAGCCCTGCCCACTGCTTACCAAGGTTGTTTTTAATTTCATTTACAAATTCAAATGGGAAAAAGCCATTATTAACACTTGCTTGTCTAACACTATTTATAAATTCAAAAATATTTATTGCGTATTCTTGATTCTCTATAGATGGAAATTCAATTTTTTCTACAACATCTTTATTTTTTTTATTTCTCTGGTATAATCTATGATCCTCATAAACCTCCCTTTTAATAAAGGTAAATACTGGTATGTTTTTAACTTTGGCAGCTTCATATTCCGCATTTGTTATTGATTTGATTGCATCGTATTTATATTTACCACCAAATCGACCACCTATTATTAGTATGAATAATTGACAGTTTTCTATTTCATTAATACAACTCTCATGTGTATGTAAGTCTGGATGATAAAACACATCTCCTTTATCACTTAGTATTGGTTCGTAATAATATTCCTTAACAAATTCAAACAAACTATCTCGAATTTGCATTAAGTCATAGCATGTTGAGCTAATAAACACTTTTGGAGTTGCCATATTTGTTATTTTTAATGTTTTACTTAATTACCGCCAACTTGTTGTTATCGCAAATATAGACAAAAACTTTTGTTTAACAATTACATTGGAAGTTATTCTATACAAATATCCGATGTTTTTAAAACATCGGATATTTTTGTGTGGTTTACTCCGTTTTCCTCAACTTCACATTCCTACGATTACCTTTATTTTTAATTATTTCAATATCTATTGTAAGAGTGTCGTAATTATGTTTTTCGTAAACATATATCGTAATGAGGCATTATGATATTGAGCTGAGGTATTACAATATCGAACTGTTACTTTAGCATATCAAAATGAGGCGTTACAATATCGAACTGTGACATTAGCATATTGAAATGAGGCGTTACAATATCGAACTGTGGCATTAGCATATTGAAATGAGGCGTTACAATATCGAACTGTGGCATTAGCATATCGAAATGAGGCGTTACAATATCGAGCTGTGGCATTAGCATATCGAAATGAGGCGTTACAATATCAAGCTGTTGCATTAGCATATCGAGCTGAGGCATTAGCATATCGAGCTGAGGCATTAGCATATCGAAATGAGGCATTACAATATCGAGCTGTGGCATTAAATTCCTTCTGCCTCAGGCGGATTAAGAGGAGCTTTTAATACTCAAACTTACGCCCCGTAATTTCATAAATATGAATTTTAATAACAGTAACATGATTAATTGATGGTTTTGAATACTCAAATTTTCTGTCGCTGTAGTTATCCATAAATATATTTAGTCCTTTAACTTTTTCATTGTAATCTTCTAAAATTTCTGCACGTCCGAGTGCCATTACACTTCTGTAGCGCATTCGCCACGAACAGGCTACATGCTGATGTCTGGCAAAAACTTCTCTATCTGTATCAAAATACACACACACATTATTGTTCTTTTTCAATATATCAAGCTTTTTTCCAAATTCGCCGCAATGCAAATAAATGGCATTGTCTTTATAGCCAAAATTAAATCCCAACAAATATGGTTTGTTGCCATCAACCATTGCAACATGGCAAGTATCAACTTTTTTAATAATAGCTTCCATTTCTGCCTTTTCGGTAATATCAACTATTGCTTTGTCTCTTTTATATTCCATAATTATATAATTTAAAAGTAAAAGCCACAGATTCACAACTTTTCGGAAAAAGTTTACACCTTAAAATTTATCAAATACAATTTTTCCGTAGCTCTTGTAAATGCCGTATAAAGCCATCGCAGGTATTCGGTATTTATCATTTCTTTTGTTAAGTACCCTTGGTCAACAAACACTGCTTTCCATTGCCCGCCCTGTGCTTTGTGACAAGTAACAGCGTATGCAAATTTAACTTGCAGTGCATTAAAATACGGGTTTTCACGAATTTTTTCAAACAGTTTCTTTTTGTTTTTTATATTATTATGATCTTCTGCAATTGTATTATAAAGTTTTCTACTGTCGTCATAATTTAAAGATGCAGTATTGCTGTTTAAAGTATCTAAGATAATTTTCACATCAATTTCCATATCTTTATAATCTATTAATCTAATGGTTGCATCGGCAAATCTAAAACCGTACAGATTTTCAATATTTCTAATTCTTAATAATTCAACAATATCACCATTGGCAATAAACTCTGTGTTTTCGTTTTCGGGCAACCAAAAATAATTGTTTTTTACCACCATAAGGTAATCGCCTTGCGAAATTTCTTCTTCTCTGTACAAAATCCTGTTTCTAATACCTCCATTATAATCGTTTGCCCTTTTATTAGACCTGTTTACCACCATTACATTTTCCATTCCGTATTTGCCATAAGCAGTTTCTATGGTTTCAATAAGGTCTACGCCTGATATTTGCTCAATATCATTAAAATTATTTAATTTAAAATTTGGCATATTAGCATTACCGATAGCTATCTGATTTCTGATCAATGTAGCATTGTTTAATATCCCTGAGCTTTTTGCCTGCCTTATAACATCGGTTAAATATACTTCAATAACTTTATATCCGTAGCTTTCAAGGATATTATTATCAAGTGCCGGACTAATGTCAAGTTTAACAGGGGGCAACTGGGCAGTATCGCCAATTAAAATTAAACGGCAGTTTTTACCAGATTCAACAAAATCAATTAGATCTCTTAAAAGATTACCACTGCCAAATGCCGAAATTTCTTTGCTTTGTTCATTTATCATTGATGCTTCATCAACAATAAAAAAAGTATTTGATGATTTATTAAAATTTAAAACAAAACTTCCAAAGCCATCTTTTGAACTTTTTTGTCGGTATATTTTCTTGTGTATTGTATAGGCATTTACTCCCGTATATGAGGTAAGCACTTTTGCGGCTCTGCCCGTTGGTGCCAGCAATACCGAATTATTTTCAAACTGACGCAGAGTTTTAACTATTGAATTTACAATGCTTGTTTTTCCTGTGCCTGCATATCCTTTTATTAAAAATATAGATTTTGTAAAATTGTCAATAATATATTCCGACAACTTACTAATTAAGACATGCTGACTTTCTGTAGGCTCATATTCAAAGTTCTTATTTAATATTTCAACTATGTGATTTTTTAACATTATTTAATTTAAAATTGAAAAATGTATTTAATTTTTAATAAAAAATTATAATTTTGCATGCGAACATACAAAATAATTTATAGTGATGGATAATAAATTTATTAAAATTGGAATTCAGGTGGTATTAATTTTACTTGCTATATTTTTAGCATATAAATTATATAGCGGAATTATGGAACCTATAGAATTCAATAAAGAAAAAGAAAAACGTTTTAATGCAACTATTATTAACTTAAAGGATATAAGAAAAATTCAGGCATCATATAAAGATGTTAAAGGAGATTATGCCGATAGTTTTGGAAAACTTATAAACTTTGTTAAAACAGGTGAATTTCCAGTTGTCAGAAATATTGGGACTGTACCTGAAGAGTTAATTGACTCTATGGGATTTCAGGAAGCAGAACTTTTTGCTTTAGAACAAGAATTAATAAGAAGAGATACAAGCATGATACCCGTATTGGATTCTCTTTTTTCAAAAGATTATAATATTGATTCGTTAAGATACGTACCTTATGCAGAAAACAAAATTGAATTTAAAATTGCTGCAGGTAAATTTAAAACAATGTCGGGAGTTATTGTTCCTGTTTTTGAAGCATCGGTTACTAACGATATTCTTTTACATGGTTTAAATGAGCAATTGCTTATTAATCTAAACGATGAAAAGTTGCAAATGAATCATTTTCCCGGGCTAAAAGTTGGTGATGTAAATTCTGCAAATAATAATGCAGGTAACTGGGAATAGAAAAAGTCCCCTTAAATAAGAACATTGTTTCTGAGCTATGTATGATATATCATTAATTGATGAAACATTTGATATAAATTTATCTTCAAACTATCATTTATCTGTTCAAATTGGTAGAAAGTCATTTACTTATTGCATTCTTGATAGCGTTAGAAATAAGTATATCGCATTAAAACACTTTTATTTTGGTGATGATATTCCTGTTAACGCTTTAATTGAAACTGTTAAAGAAATTTTAAAAGGAGAAGAATACCTTACTAAAAAGTATAAAAGCATAAATGCTGTTTTTGTAAGCAATAAATCTATATTAATTCCAAAACCATTATTTCAAAAAGACAATTTGCTAGGTTATTTCAAACTAAATCACACACTTAACAATAACGAAGAAATAATCTGTAACAGATTAAAGAATATTGATGCATACCTTGTTTTTTCAATTTACAAAGAATTAAAAACTCATTTAGGTAAATGTTTTACCGGAATTAAGTTTTATCATCAGGCAAATACTTTAATTGATAACAATCTTATGACATATAAGAACAAATTGAGTTTGCCAAGGGTATTTTTGAATTTATCTAATGATCTGTTTGATATTGTTGTTCTTGAGAAAAATAAATTGATATTTTACAATGCTTTTTCATTTAACGAACAAAACGATTTTATTTATTATTTAATGAATGTTTACGAACAACTGAATTTAAATCCTGAAAGTACGGAATTGATAATATCGGGCGAAATATCTAAACTTTCAGAGCATTACAAAAATATTAAGAAATTTATTAAGCTTGTTAAATTTTCGAAATTAGCAGATAGCTATTCATGCAGTTACAAGTTTAACGAAGTGCCTGTTCACAGGTTTTCAAATCTTTTAAATCTTGCAAGGTGCGTATAATAAGTGGGAAATATAAAGGAAAATCTATAAACCCTGGTAAAAAACTTAAAGCCAGACCAACAACAGATTTTGCCAAAGAAAGTCTTTTCAACATTATTAATAATAATTACTATATTGAAGATCTAAAAATTCTTGACTTATTTTCCGGCACAGGAAGTATTAGTTATGAGTTTTCATCACGTGGAAGTGAAGACATTACGGCAGTGGAGATAAACCATAAACATTTAGCATTTATAGAAAGAATATCAAAAGAAATAAATGCAAATATAAAACCTGTACATAAAGATGTTTTTAAATACTTAAAGTATTGTGAAGAAAAATATGACATGATATTTGCTGACCCGCCATTTGATATGAAAGGCATAGAAACATTGCCAAAGATAATATCCGAAAGAGGAATGCTAAAAAAAAACGGCTGGCTTATAATTGAACATTCTAACACAATAAATTTTTCAAAACTTCCTAATTTCGAATTTGCTAAACAATATGGCAAAGTAAATTTTAGCTTTTTAAATTATTCAGAACCAGACGATACTGTTTTCAAGCATACAATTGATGAAAATAGTTTTTTAAGCGTAATTAAGATACATGAGAGCTCCGAAGCCCTGCTTAAAAAAGTGCAATTAAACGATTATGACAGGGATATTTTTGACAAAATTAAAAACGAAAAGATAAAAGCACAGTGGCTTAGTGTAAGATTACTTGTTAGTGAGCTATTGAATGAAAATAAACATATTGTTTACGATAAACATGATAAACCACATTTATCTGACAAATCGTATAATATAAGTATTTCGCATACGAAGGATCTTGTTGCTGTACTACTAAGCAAAGATAAATTGGCAGGAATTGATATTGAGTATAAAAGTAATAGAATATTAAAGATCATTAATAAGTTTTTGAACAAACAAGAAATAAGCGATCTTGAGAAAGATAACGAAATTGTAAAATATTTGCTATATTGGAACGCTAAAGAAACTTTATATAAACTTTACGGCAAAAAAAACCTTATATTTAAAGATAATTTACTAATATCATCGTTTAAACTTAATAATGAAGGGAGTTTTAATGGAGAAATACAAATTGATAATAACAACAAAGACCATGTCTTAAATTATAAAGTATTTAATGATTTTACACTTGTTTGGTGTTTGAAATAAATAGCCCCTCCTAACCTCCCCAAAGGGGAGGAACTAGAGGCAAAATATTATCTAGAATATTCGAAATAAAATGGAAAATATTAATTTGAAAATTGACAGTAAACAATTAACAATAGGCAAATAATTACAAATAAACTAAACAATGTTATACAAAAACATAATAACTAAAACTGCGGAAGGCAAAGCACAACTTGCATTATTAATTGATCCGGATAAACATACAAGTAAAACATTAAAAGAGTTGATAGAAATTGCCAATAATGCAAATGTTTCGTTCTTTTTGGTTGGCGGCAGCATTATTTTCAATCCTGTTGATTTTGTAATTGATGAGATAAAAAAACAAAGCAATATCCCCGTTATATTGTTTCCCGGCAGTTTGCTGCAAATTTCCGATAAAGCAGACGGCATACTTTTGTTATCATTAATATCGGGGCGAAACCCCGAATATTTAATTGGTAATCATGTTATAGCTGCTCCAATGCTTAAAAAAAGCAATCTTGAAATTATTTCTACTGGATATATTTTAATTGAGAATTCAAAAATTACTTCTATTGAATATATGAGTAATACAAAACCAATACCTGCCAACAAACCTGATATAGCTATTGCAACAGCTATTGCCGGCGAAATGCTTGGCAATAAAGCAATATATCTGGAAGCCGGCAGTGGTGCAGAGCAGGCTGTTAATTCTACTATGATAGAACAAATTAAAGCAAATATTAATATCCCGCTAATTGTTGGCGGTGGCATAAATTCAGCACATCAGGCAGCCGAAACTATAAACGCAGGTGCCGATATTATTGTAATAGGTACCGCTGCAGAAAAGAACCCCAATTTTATTGTAGAAATTGGGGAGCTATTTTAGTTCTAAGTTAGATTCATAGAAGAAATATCCAAAAATAAATGCAGATATTAAAGATTATTCCTGACTGCTTGCCTCCCTAATATCTTTTACTCTTAATTGCAAACTAACTCTGCCTCTATGATGATTTTCGTCAATAACATAACACACATCAAAATTTGTATTAGATTTAACAATATCCAATTTATCTGCCTGCCTAAATGCAATACCATTATATCTGTTCTCGTTGTTATTTTCTCTGATATCAATTCTTAAATGCTCTTCATTTTTGCCCACAACTTTACTCCAGCCAATGTCCTGAACATTATTGCTTATAAATAGTGGTCGCATATTGCCTGGTCCAAAAGGTTGAAACTGATTTAAAATACGAAAAAGTTTTGGTGAAATATCTTCAAGTCTTATTTCTTTATCAACCTCAAGATATGGAGTTAATTGTTCTTCTGTAATAGTTTCTGTAACAATTTTTTCGAATCTTTCTTGTAACAATGGTACGTTTTCAGGTTTTAAAGTTAAGCCTGCAGCATACATGTGTCCTCCATAACCTTCAAGCAAATCACCACATTTTTCAATAGCTGCATACAAATCAAATCCATTAACAGAACGAGCCGAACCTGAAACCAGTCCGTCATTTTCGGTAAGCAATATAGTTGGTCTGTAATAATGCTCCATAAGTCGCGAAGCCACAATGCCTATCACACCTTTGTGCCACTCGGGATTAAATAATACAGTAGATTTTTTATTAATAAGTTCGTCGTTATCCTCAATCATTTGCAAAGCATTTTCCGTGATACTTTTATCAAATTCTTTACGTTCGTTGTTAAGCTTATTAATTGCTGATGCTAATTCTGTAGCAAGTTCTTTATCGGTAGTAATTAAAAGTTCTACAGCTCTGTTTCCCGACTCAATTCTTCCTGCAGCATTAATTCTTGGCCCTATTCTAAATACCATATCATTAATATCAACTTGCCTTCCGCTCATATCCGAAACATCTATTAATGCCTGAAATGCTATACTTGGATTTGCATTTATGAGTTTTAGCCCATAATATGCAAAAATTCTGTTTTCGTCTGTAATAGGCACAATATCGCAAGCTATACTAGTTGCAACAAGGTCTATATATCGCAATAATCCCTCAAATTTAAGGTCTAATTTTATCATAAAAGCGTGTAAAAGTTTAAATCCTACTCCGCAACCCGACAATTCTTTAAAAGGATAATTACAACCTTCTTGTTTTGGGTCTAATATTGCTACAGCATTTGGTATTTCATCGCCAGGCAGGTGATGATCACAAATAATAAAGTCAATTCCTTTTTCATTTGCATAATCTATTTTATCGTTTGCCTTAATTCCACAATCGAGAGCAATAACAAGTGTACAATCATTTTCAATAGCATAATCAACACCTTTTGTTGATATTCCATAACCTTCGGTATATCTGTCGGGGATATAATAATCAATATTGCTATTAAATTGTTTCAAATATGAATATGTCATTGCAACAGATGTTGTGCCATCTACATCATAATCACCATAGATTAGCATTTTCTCGCTATTCTCTATTGCTTTTTGCAGACGTTCTACAGCTTTGTCCATATCTTTCATTAGAAATGGGTCGTACATTTGTTCTAACTGAGGTCTGAAAAATGCTTTTGCCTCATCGTAATTTGTAATACCACGCTGAATTAACAACTCCGAAACAATTGGGTCAACATTTAAAGTTTCGCTAAGACTGTTTACTGCTTCTGTGTCATCGTTTTGTTTTAGTATCCATTTTTTGTTCATTATATATTTAGTTTTAAAGTTTACAAAGGAACCGTTTGTCGTTATTCGTTATTCGTTGTTCGTTATTTGTTGTTTTTTTATATCTTCATGTTAAATTCTTCAATTATTTTTTTTAATAATACTTTTTTAATCTCTTCCATATTCTGCTCTTTGCCTAATTCTTTTTTCATAGACGTTACACCTTTGTTGATATACCCACATGGATTTATGTAAGTAAAATACTCAAGATTAGTGTTCACATTAAAAGCAAAGCCATGCATAGTTATATATCTGCTTGCTCTCACTCCTATTGCACATATTTTTCTTGTTTTTGTATTATTCGTATCAAGCCAGATACCGGTCGCTCCTTCAAGCCTTTCGGCAATAATATTAAACTCGCTCAAGGTAGAAATTATTGCTTCTTCTATTTTACAAATATAATCTTTTATATTTATATTAAATTGTTCGAGGTCTATTATTGGGTAACCAACAATTTGTCCGGGACCATGATATGTTATGTCTCCTCCCCTGTTTATCTTGTAAAATGTAGCTTTTTTATGTTTTAATAAATTTTCGTTTAATAATAAATTCCTTTTATCTCCACTCTTTCCCAAAGTATAAACATGCGGATGCTCACAAAAAAGCAAATAATTATGTGCTTTTTTATTGTTTGCCTTAAGCTCTAATGATTTTTGAAAAAGTTCTTCCTGATAATCCCAGGCTTTTTTATAATCAATCGTTCCCAGTTCCTCAAATTCAACCGATACCATTCAAATATATAATTGTGTTATTTTTAATTCTAATTTTGAACTTATTTACTTTAACCTGACTTTACACTAATCAATAACTTCTTTAACTACATCAATCACTGTTCCGTCAACCCACTTAATAGCTGCAATAACTTTCTCGCCAAATTTAGGTTTAGAAGGTTTCCCACAAATCTTTTCGGCTTCTTCTTTCAACTGCTCTATTGTTTTAACAGGTAAATCAGAGCCTTTCATTTTTTCTATTAAATCTTTCCTTAGCGGATTAATTGCTATTCCTCTCTCTGTTACAATAACATCAATTAATTCTCCCGGTCCGCACAAAGTAGTAACTTCATCAACAATAACAGGAATTCTATCTCTAAACAAAGGGATAGGTAAAATAGTACACTTTGATGCCAGACAGTTTTGCCATCCGCCAATTCCATGTAACAAATATCCATCGGAATGTGTAACAACATTTGCATCAAAATTCACATCAACTTCTGTTGCTCCAAGTATTGCTACATCAACCATAGAAGCGAAATTCCCTTTACTATGATAATTGTAACTTGTAAACGGACTTGTATTAATATGCCCAGGATTTTCCCGCATAGAACGTACGCCTTCCAAATCGAAAGTTTGTCCGTCAAGTATATAATCAACCAAACCGTCTTCCAACATCTGAACAGGATATTTATTACTTCCTGCTCTAATAAATCGGGCTTTTATATTTCTTTCTTTAAGCATTTCTGCAAAATAAATTCCAATTGATAAAGCAGTTCCTCCGGCTCCTGCCTGATATGAAAATCCGTCCTGAACAATCCCTGCTTCATCGCAGAATTTAGCTGTCATTTCAGCAATCAACAATCTGTCGGGACTTTTTGTTATATTAGTAGTTCCGGAAACTATTTTTTCCGGCAATCCAATAATATCTACTTTTACTGTATAATCGACATAATTACCGTGTATTTGCCACGGGATACAAGGAAAAGGCACAATATTATCGGTCGCAACTATTACCTTATCGGCATACTGACTATCTGCAAGAGCAAAACCAAGCAAACCACAAGCAGCAGGTCCTCTGTCGCCGGTTGCATTGCCAAAAGTATCGGCAGTTGGTGCAGCAATTACAGCAATATCAATATGTACATCGCCATCTTGCACTGCCTGATATCTTCCGCCATGTGAACGTAAAACACCAACACCTTTCATTTTTCCCTTTGTAGCAAATCTGCCAAGAGGTCCGTTCATGCTACCTTCAATATGATGAATTGTGCCATCTTCGAGATATTGTATTAAATGCTGGTGGCAAGGAAATGAAGCAGAAGGAAACCAAACAAGGTCTTTAACACCAAGTTCTTTTGCAATATCAAATATCTGATTTGCTATTACATCTCCATTCCTAAAATGATGATGAGTAGAAATTGTCATACCATCTTTTAAACCTGATTTTATTAAAGCTTCTTTTAAAGATGGCTGTAATTTATTTCCATCATCGGGATAATCGGCACATGTAGAAATTTGCGGTGCGTATTTTCTTCCTTCCGGTCTATGTTTGCCAACACCTTTAAAAGGAATAACTGGTTTTCCGTTAATTTCTTCGGGGATTAACCTTCCTGCTGCATTTTTTACGAATTTCATTACAATAATTTATTTATTAACTCTTTAACCAATCCATATCTAATTTACCAAGCTGAACAGCAAGGTCAATAGTTTTTTGAGCTCTTTTTACCACAGGAGGATCAATCATTTTTGTACCCAAAGATACAACTCCCAAACCTTTCTTTTCTGCTTCAATAAATGCCGCAACTATCTTCTTTGCTTTTTCAATTTCATCCTCTTTAGGAGCAAATCCATCTTTAATTACTTCAATTTGCCTTGGATGAATACATCCCATTCCATCAAATCCTAAAGACTTAGAAATACAAACATTTTCTTTTAATCCTTCCATATCGGCAACATCAGAAAATACAGAATCAATAGCCTGAATACCGGCAGCTTTACATGCGTTAACCAAACGTGTTCTTGCATATAAAGATTCAGTTCCTTCTTTTGTTCTTTTTGTTCCTAAATCGGCGGTATAATCTTCTAGTCCAATAGCAAGCGAAACCACATTTTTGGAAGCTGTAGCAATCTCAAACGCATTTTCTACTCCCAATGCACTTTCAATTATTGGCATGTAATATATTGGATAATCAATATTTTTATCTTTTCGTATCTTATCAATTTCTTTGTCAATTTGTTTGATATAGTCAGCAGTTTCACATTTTGGAATTAGAATTAAATTAACATAATGAGGTACTATAAATTTTAAATCTTCTATTCCATGGTCACCTTGATTTATTCTTACCATGCGTTCTGCTCCATAAAAGTCAACTTGTCTTAAAGCATTACGAACCAAATAAGATGCTTCATCTTTTTTTGCAGGTGCAACAGAATCTTCAAGGTCTAAAATAATTCCATTAGGTTTGTGAATTCCTGCATTAAGCATCATTTTTGGAAAATTGCCAGGCAAATAAAGTCTGGAAAATCTAAACTCATCGGGTTTTGTTGAATATTTATTTTCTTTAATAATTTCGGGCAAATATTCTTCTTCCGTTTTAACAAGCTTTTTTATTGCTGCCTCTAATCTTGCAGCAATAACAAACGGTAATGCACCACTATCATCAATGATAAGTTTCGCATTACTTATTTCAAAATAAGCTAATATTTCCTTGCATAAGGAAATTATTGAATCGCCATATAAAGGCTTTACTTTACTGTTGAGTATAATTTCATTAGAACCTGATTTTTTCAGTTCTATGCTTATTTCACAATCAGATCTAACTTTTGGACCGGTATTACCTGCAATAGCTTTCATATCGCATCAAATATTTTAATTTTAGGTACAAATATACACATGAATTTTACAGTATAGCATAAAATTTATTGTGTTTTAAAAAATTTATTTATTTTTCATAAATTTTGTATTGAAGATTAACAAAATTTGTATTTTTAAAATTCTTATAAAACAAGAAGCCATGAAACACATATTACTGCTTTTCAACATTCTATTAATATCTACATTGATCTTATCTCAACAACAAGTGATTTATAATGTAACAAATAGCGAAACATTTGTTGCAAAATATAGTTCAGGAATTGAGTCAAGAAACAAAAACCATATTCTTAAGGTAATAGCTGCGAGTATTCCAAAACATGTTAGCAACACGCAATTTATTATCAGTTATAATCAAAAGTTGAAAATTGAAAGAAGATTAACCAAATTATTTTTTGAAGTTAATTTTACCGACATACAATTTTCCGGCAATATTTACTATAAAGGATTTCCTATGAATGAAGTTTTATTTCCTGCTACAATTGATATTAAAATTAACTGGCTTGCTAACAATTCTGTTTTGGGAACATATCAATTTAATGATATTAAACTTGAAGGAAACCCAATTAATATAATATCTATGAATGTTGTTGATACTTTTAATCTTTCAAACTATAAATTAAATTGTACATACAAAAAATTAAAATACACACATGAAAGTGTAAATACATTTAATTCAAAATGTGTATTAATTGATGATTACTACAATTTTGATACTCAAATGAAAATCGCATTTATAGATTTGCAAAAAGTAAACTTAAATGATTTAGACAGAATATTTGAATATAAAAACTTAGCTGACCGTAATACACATATTATTAAAAACATTAACGATAAAGATATTATTAATAAACTTGAACTTAATTTATTCGACCCTATTGATTTTGAACAAAAATACAGCGATTTGCATCAATTAAATTCAAAAATCAGTGTTAAAATAAATAATATTCTTCAAAATTTACATCAAATATATTATACAAAAGGACTGGAATTTTTATCAGAAAACAACATAGAATTAGCTTCATTATATTTTAATAAGTCGATAAATTCAAACTTGATGTTTGCTCCGGCTCATTATCAACTTGCAAAAATTGATTTTCATAAAAAAGATATTTCGCAAGCTGTTCAGCGAATTAAAGATATTTTATTTAAAATGCAAGCTGATCCAAACACACAAAATTTAACTATTGAGCTTGCTAAAAATATTTATACTGATCAGATAAATGAAGCTGCAAAGCAAAATAATAATGAAAGATATAATAATGCAATTGATCTGTTGAAAAATGCTGAAAATATTTGCATAAGCATATCAGGAGTATATTGTAATGAAGATCTAAAAAATGAATTTTCAAAGTCGTACACCGGCAAACTAAACAAATATATTACAAAAGCAGAAATTTTAATTAAAGCAAAAGCATTTAAAAATGCCGAATCGATTATTAGCACTGCCAAAATTTTTATTCAAAATCATAATACATTTTTAAATGTTAGTTTATTAAACGATATTAGATTAACACTTTATAATGCGTATCTTAATGATGGTGAATTATTAAACACTACGGGTAAATATGAAAAAGCACTAATTCAGTTTCAAAATGCCGAAAATATATGCGTCTATAATTCACATATTGAATGTTCCGACAAATTAAATAAAGGTATTTATGCAGCAAAATATGGTATTTATTTAAGTAAAATAAAATTGGCAAGACAGACTCTTGACAACGATAATAATCATAAAAAAGCTGAGAGCTTACTGGAAAATGCTAAAATTTACCGGCAAAAAAATAATCTGGAAACAGATACTTTGGCAATTAAATTATCAAATGATATAAAACTTGTTTTCTATACCAATACTATTAAAAATGGGAAAAAGCTTTCAAATTCAAAAAAGCATGAAGAAGCATTGAAAAATTACAATACGGCAAAACAACTTGAAAACAATTATAGTTTTAATAGAGATGCAAATTTAAGCTCATATATAGAAAATAGTGCCAAAGCATTAATATTTTCAAAAACAAAAAAAGGAAATATTGAAGTTGAAAAAAATAATGTTGAAAATGCAAAAAAATATTTTTTCAATTCACAAGAACTCCAGACACAATACAGTTTAAACAATCATAAAGATATTAGTAACGCTATAAATGAGTTAAGAGATAAAATATTTTCTCAGGAATGTAAAAATGCGCAAACTGGTTATAATAGAAATTATAATAAAGCAATAGAGTTTGTCGGAAAACAAAAATATATTGATGCTGAACAAAAATTGAATGATGCTCTAAAGATATCCGATAATAACACAGAATGTAAAATATCAACAGATAATGTAATTAATAAAAAAAATGAAATTCTTGCAGGCATAATTTATCAGAAAAAAATTGTTGAAATAAATAAATTAATAAGTGTTGGCAGATACAAGGAAGTTATAACAAATTATAATGAAGCTGAACAATATTTTAATGGCAATAATGTATCTCATTTGAGATTAAAACATACTATTTTATTCGACTTTATAAAATCAAATAAAGATTTGAGATTTATTAATTATTCTGTTGGATATTATTCCGGCAATTCAGAATTTGATAAATCACTTGAATTATTAGACGAATTGAAAAGGAAAGATTATCAGGTTAATATAACAAAAGATAATCAGATTTTTCTTGGGACTAAACTGGCAATTAAAGACCATAAGCAAAATCCGAAAATAATTGCAAAAAATAATGTTATAAATTATACCAAGGGCGATAAATGGTATAAGTATTTAAAGAAAGCATATATTAAGCAATGGAAACGACTTTAAATAATTTCTATTTGCGATTTTTTCAACTTATAATTTATACCACAAATTTAATGTGAAAAAATCAATTGCCACGGGGTTTATCCCAATGTCATTAAGTTAAGAGTTGAGATGCTCATTATCAGTTGCCCCAGCCTGTTCCGATTTCTCGGAAACCTTTAGGTCGGGGGTTGAAGTACAAAAATTAAATGGGCTTCAGCCCAAAAAAAATTAAAAAACTTTTGGGCTAAAGCCCTATTTTTACAATATTTATATCCCCGCCTTAAAAGGCGGGGCAACTGTTAATAACACATAATTTAATTTATGAAACGTAAATTCGAAGAGTCCTGAACTTACAATTCACAAATTGGCACAATATTTGAAACCACTGATTTCATTTTCTAAAAATAAATTTATAAAAAGTTAAATATTATAACATTTAATAAATAAATATTTTTGTTTTAGAAAAAAGTAATATATTTGTAAAAAATATTTAAAGAATTATTTATCTAAATTTATTGTTTAATTAAAAATTTAATACATTATGAAAAATCTTAAAATTTTTGCTTTAATTTTATTAGCCGGAACAATTATGTTCTCAAGCTGTGGAAAAGACGATCCGGAAGGACCAACTTTAACTATCGATGCAAACGTTAGTGAGGCATGGCAAGGTGATACACTTATTTTCACTTATTCTGTTGCTTCAAACGAAGACTTAGAATTATTAAGCTATACAACTACAGCTGCTAGTATTGCTCCTGCTGGAGAAATTGCATTATCAGGAAATTCTGTTTCAAATCAAACATTCCAAGTTATACTTCCATCATCTGGTGTAACTGCAGGTACTTTAACATTTACTTTTACTGCAACTGACAAAGATGGTGAAGAGTGGGCTGACACAAAAGATGTTACTATTACTCTTAAAGAGCCTGTACCTGACGAAACTGATTTAACTGCTGCTGCTGCATTTGAATGGGCTAGAGATGGTGCTAATACTGCTACAGGCTTAAGTCAATTTGGTTTAGAATGGAATAGTAGTTCAAAAGCTGTTAATGCTCATATTACACCTGCTAGTGGAAATAAAATGGTAATTTTAACTACAGCTCAATGGACTTCAATTACAACACAAGAAGGTCTTGCGTCTGTAGTTGATGCTGGAACAGCAGCAACATCTTATGATGCTGTTGATATCACAGGTACAACAGGTAATGATATTTATGATGATGTTATAGCTACTAAAGTTGGAACTTCATATTATATGTTACATGTGACTGACTTTAATGTTCCATCTGGTGTGGATCGTAGAATTGGTGGAGATTATAAAAACTAATTCAATCAAAATATATTAAAAAAAGCAGCCAATCGGCTGCTTTTTTTTTGCTTTATACTTTAATTATCTTTTACATAACAATGCAAAACTAGGATATAAATATATTATACCGATTGAACATTCAATATAGTTCAAAATCTTGAAATATTTTCATGTAACATCGGCATTAACCATTGTAAAATTATAAAATAGTCCAAAAACTATTTCATAATTACAATTGGTATTATTTGATAAAATTTCCAATTTTCAATCCAAAATAAACAATACGCGGATTCATTGGTCCATATATATATCCAGGGTCTCTGCCAATTCCGCTATCAAAATCACTTTGATATGAATTGAATATATTTTTCACTCCTGTATAAACCTGCAAAGTAGCTCCGTTCAATTTAATATTGTATCGTATTTTCAATCCTATATCAAAAAAACTTTTTGTTGTTCTTAATTCTCCATCATCAGGATTTGGGATTTGTAATCCAAAATAAGGAACAAGCATTTTACCTGTATAATTACCTGTTGAAGATATTCCCAATTTTTTTGATGCTTGCAAATCTAATGTCAAATAAGCATAATCTTCAGGTGTACGAAAAAAACTTTTTTCGTTAAATTCCTGTACTTCTTCATATTTACTATTTTGTTTAGTAAAACCTGCTTTTAATGAAAATTTATCAGTTGGTACTACATTCAATTCAATATTTACACCTTGTACTTTTGCTCCTTTTTCTGCATTAACTCGTGTATAAACAATAGTTCCGTTTTCATCAGCTTCACTGTATTCATTTGCAAAAGGATTATTCAGTTGAGTATAAAATCCCTCAACTAATAAACCAACATACACTTTCCCTATTTGTTTGTTAAAGTCAAATGATGCCATATAACTATAGCTTGTTTCTTGTTTTAAATCAGGGTCATTTTCATGAATTACTTTTCTGGAACCAGATGTTTCAATGTGTAAATCCTCATCAAATATTTGTGGGGCACGATATCCTTGTGAATAGCTCACTCTGGCTTGCAAATACTTTTTTATGTCATATTTTAAGGTAAACCTTGGACTCAACACATTTCCTGATTTATTATAACCAAAATGTTGGTTATCTACCACATTATAATTATCAAACCGTGCACCGGCAGAAACTTTAAATTTATTCCATTTAATTTCATATTGTGAAAAAATGCCTGTGGTATTTGTAATTTGGTCTGCAATAATAACATTATTTGTATGTTTAATATTAATAATAGTATCATCAATTACAGAATTTTCAATATCAGAATATCCAAGCTTTTTATCTTTTAATGAGGCACCTTCATTTTCGATACCTATTACCAAACTTGATTTTCTAAATTTTGCATTATACTGAGTACCTATTGTATAAGAAAAATCTTTAGTGTTTCCATAATCACTTAAGGATTTATTTGCTCCGTAATACGAATCCCTGTTTATTCTTTGTCCTGAAACATAAATGGAAAACATATCATCCTCCCTGAAAAATTGCTCATAGGTTAATGCCCCTGTAGTCAAATTATGTTTTAATGCCTCGGCAATGTTTGCTTCATGAGCCGGATAATCAAATTTATCTCCTCCCCGTCTTTCTTCTTTAATATTGAAAAAATCGGCCATGAGTTTATTTCTAGTTCCAAAACGATGAAATAATCGTGTTCCTATTGTAGTATTTTTTAAAAGGGCAATTTCAGAAAATCTATCATCATTTGCATCAAATGGTTCTCTGTCGCGATAAAATCCATAAAGAGACATGCCTGTTTTATTGTCGGCAGAAACCAAAGATGTATTGAAATTTACCGAATAATCTTGGGAAATATCACCGGAATTATCCAATCCAACACCAATAAGTCCGCTATTAATTCCAAATTCGTAAGAATTATTAACGGGGTCTTTCAAAATCAGGTTAATTGTGCCTGCAATGGCATTGCTCCCATATAATGCAGAACCACCACCTCTAACTACTTCAACCCGTTCAATCATGCTTGAAGGAATTAACTCCAAACCATAAACTCCGGCTAATCCACTAAAAATTTGACGACCATTTATTAATATTTGGGAATAAGGACCCTCCATTCCATTCATCCTGACTTGAGAAAAACCACAATTCTGGCAGTTATTTTCCATTCTTAAACCCTGACAAAAATTTAAACCTTCGCTTAAAGTTACTGATTGTATTGTTTCAAATAATTTAGGTGTTAAAATACTAACAATAGTTGAAGATTCTGTTCTGTTTGTTTTGTTTCTATCTCCGGTAACTACAACTTCTTCAATCCCTAAAACATCCTTATCCAATTCAAATTTTAGTTCCTTGGTTTCATCCGCTTTAATTGTTATTTCTTTTTCTTTGGGTTTATGACCTAATGATTGTACTCTAATTGTTATAGTTCCTACTGGTAAATTAATTAACTGATAGTGTCCTGATTCGTCTGTTGTAGTTCCAATTGTTGTCCCTTTAACAGTTACCGCTGCAAAAGGGATATGTTCTCCACAATAAGAGCAAATCACATGTCCAACAATAGTGGCATCTGTTTTATTTTTTTGGGCATAATTGATTTGTGTAAATGATAATAAAAACATTATCAAGATAATATATATTTTGTTCATAATATTATTTTTTACATTAAAATATTGTTTTAAGACAGAATATGCAATTTCTGTCTTAAAAAATTGTAATAAAATGTGATATTATGAAATTGGAGGTGCTCTGCCTTTATGAAGAATTATGCAGTTTAGAGTATTCCTTGTTATTAAGTGGAATAAGTGTTTTATCTTTTTAATAAGGGCAGGTAAAGCAAGAGTGAAAAATACTATTAGAAAAAGAATTTCTAAATTTTGAAAAAATAGCAATTCTGCATTTGTATGATGATGAGACTTGTATGGGTTTGAATCATCTGATTTATTATAAGGATGAGTATGTACAATAACTGTTCCGTCACTTAGTCTATGGGCATGCATAAAAATAGCTTTATTGGCAATAAACATTCCCATCATGCCTATTATCAAAAAGACAACTAATTTATTTGTTATATTTTTAATGGTCATCTTCATGAATTGGCAAAAATATATAATTCAAAGTAACATACAATAGATAATTGTAAATATTTATTGCAAATCAATATATATAGATTATTTTGCCAAAGATGAGCTGTAAAATAAAATTAAAAGAGTTAAAGCTATTAATTAAGATAAGGGGATAATCTTCCTGAATTCAGTATTACTTAATTAAAACTACTTGTTTAGTTATTATCTTGATATCAGTAATTATTTTACACAAATAAACTCCACCTGATAAATCTGACATATCAAGTACTGTTTTATTTTTACCGGTACTCTTAATAAATTGTCTGCATATCATTTTCCCATTAATATCAAGTAATTGTATTTCTGCATTATTATTAGGATTATATATGCTTACAAACAATTTATCATTTGTAGGATTTGGATAAATTTCAACATCAGATAATTCAGGTTTATCAGAAATTGATACACCAACAACTGTAATTATTATAAAAGATGTGTCGTTCCCACAATTATTTGAAGCTATTAACGTTATAGTATAAGTACCATCTGCACTATATGTATGTATTGGATCTTGATCTGTTGAAGTATTTCCATCACCAAAGTCCCAATTATATGATGTTGCATTAGTTGAATTATTTGTTAAGCTAACATCCAGAAAATTTGTTGAATAGGAGAAATCTGCTGTAGGCAGTGCTTCAACAATTGCCTCAACAGAATCTCTTTGACTAAGGCAAGGTAATTCCTGCACTTCCCAATCATAGAAATAATAATAATATCCTGTCGGAGTAGTTGCACTGCTATAATTAATACTTAATAAACCTGACAATACATAAGGATAATTTGTATTTGCATTAGTTCTAAAAAGGTCGGGTGTGCCGGCACAAGCTAATTGTAAATTATTATCAATAGGAATATCAAAATTAAGGTCAATTCTACTAATTCCTGCAGGAATATTTAATGTTATAGATTGCAAAACTGCACCCAGATTATCTCTTAGCTCTATTGTTCTGTCAGCAGTAGTTTCTGCATTAACTTCAACCGATAATAATGTTACAGGTGTAAAACAATCGAAAACAAGATAATGTGTAGCTCCTAAAAAGCCACCATCGCCTGTATTATTTGTTTCTCCAACATTCTGAGGACTTTGTGACACACTGTTTTCAACATAATATGTTGTAGATACTGTAAGAGGAGGCGTTGTATATGTAATACCTGTGTCAAGCAAATTTCCTGCTGTTACTGCATCGTACCAGTATATTTCTCCCGAAGCTGTTGCTGATAAAATTGCTGTTTCGTTTTCACAAATTGTAGCTCCTGTTGTAACCGGCATATCAGGTGCAACAATAAAAATATAATCAATTATTGTAATTGTATCAGAACCATAAGCATTAATTGCAATTAATGTAACAGTATAAGTACCATTAGAAGTGTATGTGTAAACAGGGTTTTGATCTGTTGATACGTTACCATCGCCAAAATCCCAATTCCACGACGTAGGTGCATTTGATGAATTATCTGTAAATATTATAGTTCCTGTACATGTTGTGTTATTGATTACAGAAAAATTTGCCACAGGCGGAGTACTTGGATAATAACATGTCCAGTCTAACTCAAAACCTGATTCTGTAACTGCCTGATCGGAATATTGCCTTACTGTTATATCGCCACCTGTAGATGTTATTGTTCCCGGACTACCCGTTGTATTACAATAAAGTGTTCCATTAATTAAAGGAGAAGAAATATCAGGACCATCGTAAAAAGCTATATAATCGAAATCGCATGTTGAACCACTTCCTGCTTCAACACTAAACGAAAGAATATCTAAAGTTATTTGTGTAGCTCCCGGTGGTGATATAGTAAATGATACATCAGTCTGATCCGGATAATTATTTGTAGCTCCGCCAGTATCGTATAATTTTCCGTCACAGGAATAATGGGTATAAGTTCCAGAAGTTGGCATTATTGCTATACATGGTAAAGTAGTGTCAATTTCAATATACGATGTTTTAATTTCAGTGTCAGTACCACAAACACCTCCATCAGAAAATAGCTGAACATTAAATGTTCCTAAAGTGGTATATGTATGTGTTGGATTAATGTCCGTACTTGTGCCTCCATCACCAAAATCCCAGTCAAAATTGGTGCCGTTAACCGACATATTTGTAAACTGTACTGTAAAAGGAGCTATACACGATTGAGTATAATCAGCTTCAAAATCACTAACAACATTCGGAGTATATGCGTTTCCTAACCCTACTGCATACATTGCATTTGTTACTTCTTCTACTTCAGGAGTACAGGCTCCATATAGATCTATTGCTGATTGTATTGCATAAAATCGGGCATCCATATATTGTGATGAAGGGGTTAAATAAACAGTTAACAATCTGTAAGTAATATCACCGGCTTTATCCATTCCTATTGGGCTGATATTATAAGAATCGCCATTATCGTTTGTTCCACTACCACCTTCACTAATTAAATAATACCAGTGCATTAACACTCCACAATTAGTATGTACTCCGCCATAATCTCCACTGCCTGTTGCCCAATAATTCCCAAGATATGTATCTGGCAAATTGTAAGCATTTGGATCAGCAAGTGAACGAAATGTTGTTCCAATATCTTCGCCAATATCCCAATTTGCCAGCAATGGCTTTGCATAAAACTCCACGGTAGTGCCAAAAATATCGCTAAATGCTTCATTTAAAGCTCCTGACTCATAACTATATACCAGAGCGGCAGTATAACTTGTTAAACCATGAGTAATTTCATGAGCACAAATATCTACTGTTGTAAGCGGACTTATTGTACTTCCGTTACCATCGCCGTATGTCATATAATTTCCATTCCAAAAAGCATTGGCATAATCAGTATCGTAATGAATATAACTAATAAGTTTAAAACCACTGCCATCTATACTGTTTCTACTATGCGTATTATAATAATAATCGTAAGTCATTTCTGTTGCCCAATGAGCATCGGCAGCATACTCGTCTAATTCAGGATTTGCATTATTCCAGAAATTATCACTATCGGTAAAATCTACTGCACTGCCATAATTTGTACCATTATTCATATCGTAGGTTTCTACACCAAGTCCCCTGCCTGTTTCTCTTAGCCTGTAATATCCACTATAGCTATCGGCAGTAAGTGTGCGGGTTCCGCTATATCCTGTTTCTGCTGTACCTGGAACATCAGCAGTATGAATTATTTTATTTTCGAAAAGAATTTCCCCTGTATTGGCATCAACATAAATATAAGCTCTGCTGACTGGTTTGTGTGCATAAATATTAAATTTATAGGCAGTATTTAACTTGCCTTTATAAATATTTCCGTTTTCGGATATAATAACCATATCGGCTTTTGGAAAATATGTTGCATTTGGATCTTCTTGTAATTTTTTAATATGAGCTTCCTGCCCCGGCATTTCCCACATATATGTTTCTGCTCCTACATAAACTTTTGCGTTACTTAGAGCTTCAGTTTCAGAAACAGAGGCAGATTGTGAAATATTGATTTTGTCGTAAAGATTTCCGTTTGCCGATATTACTTTACCGTTTTTTACATGAAAAATATACATTGTAAGTTCTACAGGTATATTATTATATGTTTGCTGATATCTGTAATGTTCTATTCCCAATCTATCAGTTTCTCTATTTATTAATTTAAAATCAAAATTATTATCCGATTTATAGAAACGTTTCATCCAGTTAATGATATCAGCATATTGAATCTCACTTCCTTTTTTAAATTTTATAAAACTTGGAATATCAGAGAAATCTTTAAAACGTAAAACTTCTGTTCCCTGAATAATGTCATTAGCTTCTTTGCCGTAATATGTAGCGCTAAATAATTGACTGGATAATAACACACTAACGAATAGCAAAAGGGCAATTTTTTTCATAGTATATAGGAGTTTTAATTGATTTTTAAAGATACAATAATTTTATTGGATTACAAAATTGAGGATTTTTCAATGGTTAATGCAAATAGAAATCAATTACACTGAATAGTTACATTCTTTTCAAGTATAACAATATCTTCACTCATAAAATATGTTCTCCATTTATTTGAACTCATAATGTCTTTGATTTTTACATAAAAATCTTCTTCTAATAACGGATATGTACTTTCTTTAGGAGAGTATATTATATAATCAGCATCTTTAACAATTGGAAACTGGTAAATATAATCCCTTATAGATAAATGAGGTAAAATTGATGATTGAGCACTAACTATTGCATTTTCAGGAATTTTATTTATTTGTTCATGTACAATTTTCACATTATAATCTCTTTTATAATGAGAAGTTTTATAAAGTCGTATTCTTGATTTATCTGTATATATAACTGTATTATCCATTATTCTTATTGTTGAACATATAACACCCAACAAAACTACAACAGATATAATCTTTGATAGTTTTATACTTTTAAATTCACTGATGGCAGAAAAAATTCCAATTGCTAAAATAGGAGCATATTCAATAGAATATTGCCCATAAATCCCCCACATTAAATAATTATCATGAAATAACTTTTGAAAATAAATTGGGATTAACATTAAAATATAATGTGGCTTTAAAAACAACATGAAAAATCCTGATATAAAAACCAGTATATGTAATTCAAGTTTAACATAGTTGCCAAAATAGCTATCAGTATGATTTACAAATAATATTTTAACAGCTTCTATTGGATGTGAAAATAAATACTTTACTGCTTCAAACGAGTCATTTCCTAAATAAGAATAATCGAAGTGGGGATATGTTCCGCTATTTGAAAGGGCTGGCATAACAACATTGATTATTAATATAAAATACATAATTGATATTGAAAAAAACAAGAACAAATAACGTAAGGAAACTTTATCTTTTTTATACTCAAATAATAAACCTATAAATATAAATGCAAGCCACAGAGAAATATTCTCTTTTGATACTAACAACAGTACAAGAATAATTCCTGTGTTCATGTATTTTTTTCGCTTGAAGCAGTAAAATAACCAAGGTATAAGTGATGAGGCTATAACATTACTATGATAATCAAACGATACAGCAGAAAAAACTCCAAAAAACAGATAAAAATATATAGTTGCAAATAAAGCTATATTGTATTTATATTTTGAAATTGAGAAATATTTGTATACTCCTATCCCACCAAATAATAAAAATATTATTTGTACAATTAATAACGTATAGGTTCTAAAAATTAATGATAAAGGAGAAAATATAACTAAGTATAAATCGAAATGATCGGCGAATAAGTTTTCTCTTATTTCTTTAAAAACAGTACTATCATTCCATTGAAAATGGATATAATCATACATTGCATTTGTATATGCTCCTAAATCTAAAGCATATGTTCTGAAATTATAATGATTTACAAGAGATACTAAGGAATATATTACTCCAAAAATTATTATTGTTAATATTAAGTATTTATGGGTTTTTAATCTCATCCGATTTACTTATTCCTATAAACTACATTTTCTCAAGATTATCTATCATGCCATCCAAAGCTTTTTGTAATGGTTTTTTCAGCATCGTTTTCATCATTACGTTTACTTCAGCTTTTATTGTAATTCTTACGGCAGTTTTATTAGTATTTATTTGTTTTAGCTGTATCCACAAATTAAAATTCATAGGAATTGCTCCGCCACCACCAATTTTTATTAGTTTATTGGGCTGTTTTTCTATAATATGCAATTCTATATTTCCTACTTTTTCAATTGTGAAACTACAGGTTTCTTCTGTTGCCTGCCAATCGCTAACTTTATCTTTTGGCAGCATTTGCCCTAAATTATTAAAATCTGATAATCTGTTATATATCTCCTCTTCAGATTTATTTACACTACCAATTTTACTTACAACTTCTAGCATTTAAAAATTTGTTTCTGACAAATTGTCTAATAAAATATTTAAAAAGTTTTTCAATGGAGAAACAGCCATCATTTTCAACATAGGATTTAAATCAGCATTAAAAATAAACTGGACACTTGTATTTTCGTTATCAACTTCTGCCAATTCCATTAAAAAATCAAATTTAAAAGGCACTTTTCCATCGTTAATTAATTTTATGAATGTAGAAGGCTTTTTTTCTTCAATCTTCATCCCTAAACTAGCTGTTCCCTTAATGGTAAAATAACAGCTCTCACTTGTAGATTGCCAATCAACAACCCTATCGGGCATTATTTTCTCCAAATTATTAATATCTTCAAGAAAACTATAAACAAATTCAATTCTCTTATTGATATTCTTTTTGTTACTTTCAATTTTTGTCATAATTAATTATTCTTTTCCCCATTTACTGGGATTAATTCTCCATTCTTTTAATGTTTCAATATCATTTTTCTCAATATAATTATTTTCATTAGCAGCTTCAATCATTGCATTGTAATTACTTAAAGTGATAAGTTTACAACCAAGCTTATTAAAATTGTCTCTTGCAACTTCAAAATCGTAAGTAAAAATTGCTACCATACCAAGCACATCACAATCAGCTACACGCAAGGCATTAACAGCTTTAAGACTGCTTCCGCCCGTTGAAATTAAATCTTCAATTACCACAACTTTTTGTCCTGCCTTAATCTCACCTTCAATCATGTTTTCCAAACCATGCCCCTTTGCAGCCGATCTAATATAAACAAAAGGCTTATTTAAAACTTGTGCCACAAGCACTCCCATTGCAATTGCTCCTGTAGCAACACCTGCAATAACTTCAACATCAGGATATTTTTCATTTACAACTTTCACAAAACAATCTCGAATGTAATCTCTTGTTTCGGGATATGATAATGTTTTTCTGTTATCACAATATATTGGCGATTTCCATCCCGAAGCCCATGTAAAAGGATTTGCAGGTTGTAGTTTTATTGCTTTAATTTGCAATAAATGATTAGCTACGTTTTTTTCAATATTTTCCATGATGCAAAATTATAAAGTTTTTTTTAACGATAAAGTAATTCATATTTCAGACAAAAAAGAAACGGAAATCAAAAATATCAACTATATTGGTAATATTGAGGACATTACTAATGCGATTCATTTAATAAGTTCCGATTCTGATTTAGACGAATTATGTATATATTCACAAAATGTTGAAAAATTATTTATGACCTTTTCTTCTCAATTTCAAATAATTGAAGCTTCGGGGGGAATAATTAAAGATGAAAACGACAGGATATTATTTATTTTCAGAAGAGGAAAATGGGATTTACCAAAGGGAAAAATTGACGATGGCGAAACACCCAAAATTACTGCATTAAGAGAAGTTGAAGAAGAAACTGGCTTGAAAAACGTAAAAATTATTAAGCATGTTTGCAATACATTTCATACATATAAATTTGAAAATCAAAATGTTTTAAAAAAAACATATTGGTATAAAATGGATTATTTTGGAAATAATAAGTTGATACCTCAAATTGAAGAAGATATTACAATCGTTAAATGGTTTGAAAAAAATAAACTTGAAATTATTAAAAATCAAACTTACAAATCTATAATTGAGGTAATAAAAAAGCATCTGCATTATCAATAATTGATAAAACAGATGCTATGCAAAATCTCCTCAAGCAACTTCTACTTTTCTATTTTTAAATATTCTTTAATATATTTTTCAAAACTTGCTTTTGGCATTGCTCCTGTTGCCATTGATGGTTCGCCTTCTTCAGGTATGAACAAGAATGCAGGAATACCTGAAATTCTAAAAACACTTGCAAGCTCTTTTTCAAATTGCGTATTCACTTTATAAATCTGAATTTTCCCATTGTATTCTTTTTGAAGCTCTTCCAATGTAGGAGCAACCATTTTACAAGGTTTGCACCAATCTGCATAAAAATCAATTATTGCAGGAACATTACCTTCGTATTTCCATTTATCGTTTACATCATAATTAAAAACCAGTTTTTTAAACTTTTCCTTATTTAAATGTATAATTTCTTTTGAACTATTATTTGATATTACACCTGATTTAGCTGCATCAACAAGCAATGTATTTTGAGAGATCAAAATCGAATTAAATGCTATAAATACTAATATTAAAATTGATAATCTTTTCATATCTACATATATTTTTTTGCCGCTAATTCGCTAATATTTTTCTTTGCCACGAATCACACGAATTTATACTAATATTTTTTATAATTACCCTATAATATCACAGAATTACTTACTTTTCTTTTACTTTCAACACATCTGCAAATGCTTTCTTAAAAGTATCTTTTGGTAATGCGCCTTGTGCCATTTGTGGTTGCCCTTCTTTTGGTACAAATAAAATTGATGGAATACTTTGCACTCCAAAAACACCTGCTAATTCTTGTTGTTCTTCAGTGTTTACTTTATATACATTAAGGTCTCCCTTATACTCGTCCTGTAATTCTTCAAGAATAGGAGCTACTATTTTACAAGGTTGACACCATTCAGCATAAAAATCTATTACAGCAGGAATTTTGCCTTCAAATTTCCATTCTTTATTTTTTTCATAATTAAAAACTTTTTCCTTAAAAGTTTCTACAGTTAAATGCTCAATCATAATATTTGTTTTTAAATTATTAAATAACATATTGACGCATTCACATATCAACATATATGCCATTTCATGTATTAAGTGAATTTTGTGAAAAAATATAATAAAAATTGTAATTTTGTCATGTTTTGAATACAGATATATCACATACTAGAATTATTGAACACCTTAATAATAACGTGTTTAATGCCGTATCCGAAATACTTGCAAAAAATAATCAAGAAGCATTTGTCATAGGTGGTTATGTCAGAGACTTGTTTTTAAAAAGAAAAAGCAAAGATATTGATATTGTAGTAATAGGAAGCGGTATTGATTTAGCCAAAGAACTTGCCAATAAATTAAAAATTAAAAATGTTGCTGTTTACAAAAACTTTGGTACTGCTCAAGTAGTATATAAAAATTTTGAGATAGAATTTGTTGGCGCAAGGAAAGAATCTTATAATAGAAATTCCAGAAAACCAATAGTAGAAAACGGGACTATTGAAGATGATCAAAACCGAAGAGATTTTACAATTAATACTCTTGCAATATCATTAAATAAAAATTCTTATGGTAAATTTATTGACCCGTTTAACGGTTTAAATGACCTTAAAGAAAAAATTATTAGAACTCCATTAGACCCTGATATTACTTTTTCTGATGACCCTTTAAGAATGCTACGTGCTATTAGGTTTGCTTCCCAATTAAATTTTAATATTGATAAAACATCATATAAAGGAATTATTAATAATAAGGACAGAATTAAGATTGTTTCACCTGAAAGGATTATTGACGAAATAAATAAAATAATGCTTTCAAAAAAACCTTCAGCAGGTTTCAGATTGCTTGATGAAAGCGGATTACTAAAAATAATTATTCCAGAACTTGATAAACTAAAAGGAGTAGAAATAATAAACAACAAAGCACATAAAGATAATTTTTACCATTCACTTGAAGTATTAGATAATATTAGTAGAAAGTCTGAAAATTTGTGGCTTAGATGGGCATCATTACTGCATGATATTGCAAAACCCTCTACAAAAAAATTTAATAGAAAAACAGGATGGAGTTTTCACGGACATGAGCATTATGGTGCTAAAATGATACCTGATATTTTTAAAGCATTACGATTGCCATTAAACGAAAAGATGAAATATGTACAGAAACTGGTTAACTTGCATTTAAGACCAATTGCTTTAGTTTCTAACAAAGTTACCGATTCTGCAATAAGAAGACTTTTATACGATGCAGGAAATGATGTTGATGATCTTATGCTATTATCGGAAGCTGATATTACATCAAAGAATGAAAAAAAAATAAAACAATATATTGAAAATTTTAAATTAGTAAGAACAAAACTTATTGAAGTTGAAGAAAAAGACAAAATAAGAAATTGGCAACCACCTATAAACGGGAAAGAGATTATAACTATTTTTGATATTAAACCTTCAAAAATTGTTGGAGATATCAAACTCGCTATAAAAGATGCTATATTAGATGGGTTAATTGAAAATAATTACAAGTCTGCATACAATTATATGCTAAAAATTGGAAAAGAAAAGTTTGGTTTAAATCCAAAAAAATCAAATTAATTTACTCTTAATTATCACTAGCAATTCATCATTATCAATTGGCTTGGAAATATAATCATCAAAACCCGATTGCAACAAACGTTCTCTGTCTTTACTCATAGCATAAGCTGTTTGAGCAATAAAAGGGACATCTTTATAAAAATTCCATTTTTCTTTTATTGTTTTCATAAGCTCAATACCATCAAGTTTTCCAGGCAAATTAATATCGGAAATTATTATATCAAATTTTTTAGTTTTACCCGATTTATTTTGAATAATTTCTAGTGCATTATTACCATCAACAGCAGTAGTGGTTTTTCCTATTTTAGTTAAAATTTCTTCCAATATCAAGGCATTAAATTCATCATCTTCAATTATAAGTATTTCAAGTCCGCTTTCTTTTAAAATATCATTTGAGATATGCATTTCATCGGCAGAAATGATATACTGTTTATCTGACAAACTTTCATCTATTTCTTCTACAGGTATGAATATTTTTACTATTGTTCCTTTATTCTTTTTAGATGAAATTTCAATTCTACCGCCAATTAATTCTATTAACTTTTTAGATAGTGATAAACCTTTTTCTGTACCATCAAACGATTTATAATAACCTTCGCTTTCAAGAGCAACCGATTCAAAAATATGTGGTAATAGTTCCTTATCAATCCCAATTCCTGTATCTGAAACCTGTATATATACTTCATTACTTTCAGGTATGTGCATACTTGATATATCTATACCCCCTTCTTTTGTATATTTAACTGCATTTTCAATAACTTTAGAAAAAACTTTGGCTATAGTCTTACAATCAACATTTACTTTTGGCAAAATATTTTTAGTCAAATTAAGTTCAAGACCTTTCTCATTTGCAGTAAATGAATGCATTTTAATTGAAGTTTCAATAATCTCACATACATTACATTGAATAATATCTAAATCTAAATCTACATCTACATCTTCAATTAAACTATGTTCAAGCATATTATTAAAATAATTCAATAAAGTATTACTGTTTTTTTTAATACCCTCAATATAACGAGAACAATCAACATTAGTATCTTTCAAAGAATTTTCCACCAAATTAGAAAGCCCTATAATTGCATTAAGAGGGTTTCTTATTTCATGACTCATGTTAATCAAAAATGCATATTTTTCTTTATTCGTTTTCTCAGTTTGATTTAATGCAATTTTAAGTTCTTCTTCTGTTCCCTTTCTTTTTTCAATATCATTTTGTAATTGATGCGTTTTTTGTTCTACTCTTTGTTCATTCATTAAATTTTGAGAATTAATTTCAGAATTTATCTGTTTAATCTCCATATTTTTTTTCTTTAAAACAGTTTTGTTCTTTTTGTTAATTTTAATCATTATCAACAACATTATTAATAGCAATACAATAAAAAACCCGAAAACAATATGTAAGGACAAAAAGCTATTTTGTTTAGCTATTTTAAGTTCATTGATATACTTATTTTTTTTAAATATTTTATTTTCAATTTCTTTGCTATCTGAACTATAAATTATCTTTAAATTAGCAATTTTATTATTATTTTCAATGCTTAATATACTGTCTTTATATTGGATATATAATTTAAAATAGGTATATGCTTGTTTATAATTTTGCGATTTTTCGTGCAATAATGAATAATTCTTATAGGTATTTCGCAATACAATTATAGAGCCTTGTTGTTTGGCGAGTTTAATATTTTCTTCCAAATATTTTTTTGCAAACTGATATTCAGCCTTTTTAATATGTAAATCAACAAAATTGCTGTTAGTGTAAATAATATCATCAATAAAATTATTCTCTTTTGCAAGTGTTAATCCCTCATTAAAATACTTTTTAGAATTATTATAATCATCCATATCAAGATATATCAATCCCAGATTATTTAAAGTTAAAACAAGGCTGACTGTATCAAAAATCTCTTTCTCAATTTTAACAGATTTTTCATAAAACTCTATTGCTGTCTTATAATCTTTTTCAGTATAATAAACACCTGCAATATTATTATATGCAACAATCATTTGATTTTTATCAAGATTTTCTTCTTGAATTTTAAGATACTTTTCAAAATAAGATAATGCTTCTTTAGTATTACTTAGATTCGCATATACAATTCCAAGATTATTATATACATAAGCGATTTCATTAATTTCATTATTTTCTTTTGCAAAATTGAAAGCAAACAAAAAGTATTCAAGTGCATCTTCATAAAATTCTATTTTTTTATAAATTTCACCAATACTTATCAATAATTCATATTCATCCTTTTTATTTTTGATCTTTTGTGATATAATTAATGCACGCTTACTATACTCAAGTGCTTTGGATGGTTGTTTTTCTATTTGTATATCAGAAAGTTGTTTAAGTATTTCCAATTGTTCTTTATTTTCATTAGAATTTAGAAGGTTCTTTAAACTGTCTATCTTATTACTGGCAATTGATGAAAATGAAAAGGCAAAACAATATAAAAACAAAAAGAATATCAGAAATTTACGTTTTTGCTTCATAAAATGAAATATTTATTTTATAAATAATTATTTATAAAAGTATACAAAAACAAAAAACAAACAAACAAAATCACTTTTTTTTAATAAAAACCATGTAATAATACATATACTAATAAATTAAAAAACAAAATCTATTAGCAATTTAATGTATTAGCAATTTAATGTATAATGTCTTAACTTATTATTTAAAAAAAAAATTAAAAAAAAACTTTATTTTTTGGTTAAAATTAAAAATCTTTGCATTTTTGAATATAGAAATTAAGTAAATATTTTAAATTAAATATATCATGGAAAAACGAGTTTATACATTTGGAAACAAAGAAGCTGAAGGAAAATCCGACATGAAAAATCTTCTAGGTGGAAAAGGTGCAAACCTTGCCGAAATGAATTTAATTGGCGTACCGGTGCCTCCAGGATTCACAATTACTACTGATACTTGTACTGAATACAATGAATTTGGTAAAGATAAAGTTGTTGAATTGTTGCAAAAAGATATTGAAAATGGAGTTACTCATATCGAAAAAATTATGGGAGCTAAATTTGGGGATAAAGAAAATCCGTGTTTAGTATCAGTTCGCTCCGGTGCAAGAGTTTCTATGCCGGGTATGATGGACACAGTGCTTAATCTTGGATTAAATGATGAAACTGTCATAGGTATAGCAATAAAATCGGATAATGAACGCTTTGCATGGGATTCTTATCGCCGTTTTGTTCAAATGTATGGTGATGTTGTTTTGGGAATGAAACCTGAATCTAAAGAAGACATTGACCCATTTGAAAAAATAATGGAAGAAATTAAAGAGGCAAAAGGTATTGAATTAGATACGGACTTTAGTGTTGACGACCTGAAAGAATTAGTTGAAAAATTTAAAATTGCTGTAAAAAAACAAACCGGAAAAGATTTTCCAACAAACCCATGGGATCAACTATGGGGCGCTATAATGGCTGTTTTTGACAGTTGGAATACTGAAAGAGCTATTTATTACCGTCAGTTAAATCAAATTCCTTCTGAGTGGGGAACTGCCGTTAATGTACAAGCAATGGTTTATGGGAATATGGGAAACAGTTCAGGAACAGGAGTTGCTTTTACAAGAGATGCAGGAACCGGCGAAAATATATTTAACGGCGAATACCTTATTAACGCACAAGGCGAAGATGTTGTTGCAGGAACCCGTACCCCTCAACAAATTACTAAGGAAGGTTCATTACGTTGGGCCAAATTAGCTAATATAACAGAAGAAATTAGAGCTTCTGAATATCCATCGCTTGAAGAATTAATGCCTGTGGTTTATAAAGAACTATTCGATACTCAGAAAAAACTTGAAAAACACTATAAAGATATGCAAGACATTGAATTTACTATGCAAGATGGTAAACTTTGGTTATTGCAAACAAGAAGCGGAAAACGTACAGGTGCTGCAATGGTAAAAATTGCAACTGATATGTTTAAAGAGGGTGAAATAGATGACAAAACAGCTGTACTAAGAGTTGAACCAAATAAACTTGATGAACTTCTTCACCCTGTTTTTGATAAAGGAGCAATTGCTTCAGCAAATGTAATTACAAAAGGTCTGCCTGCTTCTCCCGGAGCAGCAACCGGTCAAATAGTATTTCATGCCGATGATGCAGAAGAATGGGCAAATAATGGTAAAAACGTTATTTTAGTTCGTATTGAAACATCTCCCGAAGATCTTAAAGGAATGAACATTGCTAATGGCATTTTAACTGCACGGGGAGGAATGACATCACATGCAGCAGTTGTAGCACGAGGAATGGGCAAATGTTGTGTTTCGGGTGCAGGTAGCATAAAAATTGATTACAAAGCAAAAACAATGACTGTTGATGGTGTTACTTATAATGAAGGTAATTGGATATCTCTCAACGGAAGTACCGGTGAAGTTTATGAAGGACAGACAAAAACTATTGACCCTGAATTAAGTGGTGATTTTGGAGAACTAATGACTCTTGCCGATAAATTTACAAGAATGAATGTAAGAACAAATGCCGATACTCCTCACGATGCTAAAGCAGCTCGCGAATTTGGAGCACAAGGCATTGGTCTTTGCCGTACGGAACACATGTTTTTTGAGGGCGACAGAATTATTGCAATGCGTGAAATGATACTTGCTGATGACGAAACAGGAAGAATTGAAGCTTTGAAAAAATTATTGCCTATACAAAGAAAAGATTTTGAAGGCATTTTTGAAGCTATGCAAGACTTGCCTGTAACTGTTCGTTTACTTGACCCTCCTTTACATGAGTTTGTTCCACACGATGAAAAAGGACAACAGGAAATGGCTGATGTAATGGGTGTATCTGTAAAAATAATTAAAGATAAAGTAGAAGACCTTTCTGAATTTAACCCAATGCTTGGACATAGAGGTTGTCGTTTGGGAAATACTTATCCTGAAATTACCGAAATGCAGGCAAGAGCAATCATCGAAGCTGCTTTAAATCTTAAGAAAAAAGGAATTAAAGCTATTCCTGAAATTATGGTACCACTAATAGGTACTGCCAAAGAATACAGAATGCAAGAAGACATGGTTAAAAAAATTGCCAACAAAGTATTTGAAGAAAAAGGCGACAAAATTGAATATTTAGTTGGTACAATGATAGAAATACCAAGGGCCGCTCTGACAGCGGACAAAGTTGCCGAAACTGCCGAATTCTTTTCTTTTGGAACAAATGACCTTACTCAAATGGCATTTGGATATTCAAGAGATGATGCGGGTAAATTTTTACCTGTTTATACTGAATTAGGAATTCTTAAGAACGACCCTTTTCAGGTATTAGACCAGGAAGGTGTTGGACAATTAGTTGAAATGGGAATAAGCAGAGGTAGAACTACTAATCCTGATTTAAAAATAGGTATTTGTGGCGAACATGGTGGTGAGCCATCATCAGTAGAATTTTGCCATAAAGTTGGAATGAATTACGTAAGTTGTTCACCATTTAGAGTGCCAATTGCACGATTAGCAGCAGCACAAGCAAATATTAAGCAAGGGTAAAAAAAACCCTCCGAACCTCTCCGCCATAGGCGGAAGGGACTAGAGGTAAAACATTACCCCAACCCAATTTTAATGTCATTTAGTTAAGGGCTATTAAACAAATTTATAGAATATTCTATGATGAATTTAGAATAATGAATGAGTTCTACATTCTGAATTCAACATTTTACATTCATTATTACATATTGTAATTATGAGCTATCAGGTCAGAATTAAAAAACAACAAGTAATATGGGAAAAAAACATTGGCGTACCGTGTCTGCCTGAGGCATGATTCGCGGCTAAAAAAACAAACTAATGAAAGATAAAAATTCGCAAAATAAACTTAGCAAAGCTGAAAACATAAGATTAATTATAGATTTCTGGCATAGAACTATGATGCACCATGCAATGTGGTTTGCTGAAGTACAACACCAAATGGGCAAAGAAAAAGCTTTTGAAACATTAACAAAAGCTTACGAAAAAAGCTATGCAATACAAATGAAAAGAATATCAAAAGTATTAGGATTTGAGATGAAAGAAGATATTCCCGAACCTTTGCTCAACCTACCTGATGAAAAAATAAACGAACTTAAAGAAGCTGTTGCAGTAAACTGGCTGGCAAACGATGGTGTTTGGTTTCAGGCAGTAGAATTTGAACACGGAATGTTCGATGCCAAACGCTGCAACGACACTTGCTGGGGACACTTCTCCCCTCTTGAAGCATGGTCTATAAAACGCTTGCTTGAATTACCTGAAAATCCGGGACTTGATGGTTTAAAAAAAGCATTAAACTTCAGGCTTTATGCAACTGTTAATAAACAATCAATTATTGAAGAAACAAACAACAGTTTTGTTTTCCTGATGAACGATTGCCGGGTTCAATCTGCACGTAAAAGAAAAGGGCTTGAAGATTATCCATGTAAATCAGGTGGAATGGTAGAATATAAGACATTTGTCGAAGCTATTGATAAAAGAATAAAAACAGAATGTTTAAGTTGTCCTCCCGATAAACACCCTGATGAATATTATTGTGCTTGGAAATTTACGATATAAAATACTGTTTGTCGTTTGTCGTTCCGTTTCAATACTAGGGCCATCGGATTAGAACGAACGTTTACCTAATTCTTATGCTCTATTGCAACATAAATCAAATTTTCTGATTCGGAATAGTAGATAATTACATCATCCTGAATACTGGAAATAATATTGTCTAATTCGCCAATTAAGGTATGTTTTATTTATTTATTTTTAATTTTTAACCCAAATAATTCACAAAAAAAATAGGTAAATTGAATAAAAACAGGTATATTTGACAATCTTTATTCATTGCACAACAAACTATGTTAACAGTTTGGCAATAATAAAAAGAGGATAATTAATAAAATAAGGGCAAAACATCCTGAAATTTGAAATAATAATAATTCATACAATGATTAAACGAAATAAAAATTTGTTTTTTCATGCAACCTTTTTAACTATTCATGTGTCTTAATAATATCTGCAATGTTTTCTGAAGAACAAATTATAAGGGCTTGTAAAAAAAACGATAAGAAAGCACAAAAAATGCTTTATAATCGTTTTGCGCCTATTATGCTAGGTATTTGCATGCGTTATGCATTAAGCAGACCTGAAGCAGAGGATATTATGCAGGAAGGTTTTTTAAAAATATTTTTAAAAATTAAACAATATCAGGGTACAGGTTCTTTTGAAGGTTGGATGAGAAAAATAATTATTAATACCGCAATTTCTAATTATAGAAAAAACCTAAAACATTATTATCAGGACGATCTTGATAATGTTTCAGATATTAATAGTTATACCGTCTCTTATGGAGAATTTACAAAAGATGAATTGTTGAAGGTAATTAGAGAGTTGTCAAGTGGATATAGGATAATTTTTAATATGTTTGCCATTGAAGGGTATAAACATAAGGAAATTGCAAAAATGTTGAATATTGATGTTGCTACTTCAAAGTCGCAATATTCGAGAGCAAAAAAAATAATACGTAAAAATTTAATAAACTTAAGTGTAGAAAGAACAATTGCATAAATTAAAATGAGTGAGAATTACAACAATATTGAAGATTTATTTAAAGATTCTTTTGAAAAAGCAAAAGTAAAACCATCAGAACAAACCTGGAATAATATTGAAAACCAGTTACGTTCAGAAAGTTATTTCTATGATAAATTTAATGGATATTTAGTTAAACCAAGTGCTAGAATATGGAGCAATATTCAAAGAAAACTATTTTATGTTAATTTCTTTAGATTTAATTTTTCAACATTTAATTTTTATTATTTAGTATCAATACTGGCATTATTATTCATCGGAACATACTCAGTAATTTCAGAAAACATAGGCTATAATCAAAATGCTTTGGTAACTAATAATCAAGATGTAAGTAATTATGATATTAAGCCTGTTGAAACATTTTTAAATACTAATGATGAAAATAAATCTGATAACAATAACAATTCACAAATTTTCAATAAAACAGTAACAGAAGTAAATACAGATATTGAGGAAAATGATATAATTGAAAATATTAATCTTACTCAGGTTAATTATGTTGCTAACGATATTAACAACAACGAAAACATAGCAACAGAAATAAATGCAGACGTTGAGGAAAATGATATAATTGAAAATATTGATCTTAATCCTGTTGATAATGTTGCTGACGATATTAACAACGAAGAAAACATTGCAAAAGAAATAAATACAGTTGTTGAGAAAAATGATGTAATTGAAAATATTAACCTTACTCCTGCTGATCTTGTTGCTGACGTCATTAATAACAAAGAAAACATTGCAAAGGAAATAAATGCAGTTGTTGAGGAAGTAAATTCTGTATCATATAATGCAGAATATAAAACAATTGGACATGAAATAATAAATTTAATACATAAAGGACCTATTACATTAAATACAGATTCATTAATAGCATTTAGTGATTTTGAATATAAGGATACATTAGGGACAGACGCATTTGGAGATCCTATTATTACAGAAACTACAAATTGGTCATTAGATGTTTTATTGGATCCTGCTTTTACTTCAAGCATTATTAGAACAACATCTGCGGAGAACAATAATTATGAAGAAACATATAATAATGCATTAAGTCCAATGTTATCAAACTCATTTGGTATAAATATTAATTATTCATATAAAAATTTTATTGTACAAAGCGGTATTTATTATAAGAAATTTAACGAACAATTTAATTATGATCAGGAAGTTTTACTTATTGATACAACATCTTATTACGAAACCGAATATCAATATGAACAACAATATGATACAATATTTGTTTTTGACTTAGATGAATATCTTGATTCAGGTGATACAAGCTATATTCCATATACTATTTCAAATACAGTAAAAGTTCCTTATGAGGTTTTAGTTACAGACTATGATTCATCAATGACTGATCAAAATATTAAAGTTAAAAATACATATTCATACATTGAAATACCATTAAGTATTGGTTATCAGTTTAAACAAAATAAATTTACAGTTTCTCCAAAATTTGGTTTAATAACAGGTTTATATATCAATTCTTCAGGAAAATCTTTAAACAGTAGTTATAACATTGAAGATATAAATAATGAAAAACAAACATATATTATACCAAGCTTTTCTATGATCGCTGCTATTGGGTTTGAATATAAAATTAATGACTTTTTCAGTTTTGTAGCTAATCCGTATTATAGAAAATCAATAAATTCAATATTCATAAAATCACAGCCAATTTCTCATAAATTTAATGCCTACGGATTAAAGCTCGGTATAAGATATAATTTTTAAAACATTGAGGTGAAAAAACTATTAATTGTTATATTATTTATAATTACTCCCTTCTTATTAAAATCACAGAATTGCTATGCAAATTTTGGCTATTACTTAAATGCTAGCAACGCAGGATTTTATCCTCTTTCATATTTAGAACTTGTAGGTGATACTGTGAGTACATACTACTGGGATTTTGGTGATGGTTCTCCAGTAAGTAATGATATATATCCAATTCATACATATTTAATTCCCGGAACATATACAGTTTGTCATACAATTGAAACATATTTAGGTTGTAGCAGTACAATTTGCACAGATATTACTGTAAGTTTTTGCGATCTTGATATACAAGCAAGTTATGGCAATATTACAAATAATGGTGGTAATGATGGATTTATTGACCTTAATGTAAGTTATGGAGTTCCTCCATATACATATACGTGGAATACCGGAAACACTGCTGATACAACAGCTTCTATTGAAAATTTATCAGCAGGAACATACACAGTTACTGTTTGTGATGGTATTGGATGTTGCGAGTCTTATGGAGTACAATTAACAGAACCGCCTGCAGTACATGGTACTGTTTATGCGGGAGGCAATTTATTACCCGAAGGTATTGCTATTATTTACTGGTTTAATGTTGACAGCATAATAAGTGCTGTTAATTATTCTTATATTGATAGTGGCAGTTTCTCTGTTACTCGCTATAATCCCGGTTATTATTATGTATATGCTATACCTTATTTTAATTTGGGAGTTCCGTATACACCAATTTATTTTCCAACATATTACAGCGATTCCTTAAACTGGGAAAATGCAAATGTTTATGATGTTGATACTATAGAAATTAATCTATGCTATAGTGATACTATTAACTGGGGAGTAGGTAAAATAAGTGGAAATATTACTTACACAGATTCATCTTCTTATGAAATTGATGTTTATGGAGAAAATTGGTTTGGAGGAAACAATAATATTCAAGAAAATGCAGCTAAAAATATTCCAATTATTTTATTGGACCAAAATAATTTACCTATAAAATTTACTTTGCCGGATAATACAGGTTATTATGAGTTCGATAACATAGAATACGGTACATATACAATATTTGCCGAAAAAGCAGGATTTGAAACTTTTCCACCAACAATATCAATAGATAGCATAAATCCTATTTTTTCAGATATTTCACTATTTATTGATACAACCAGTATTACGTATTTGATAAGTAATATTAACGATATTAATAAGTATTATGGAATTAATGTTTATCCAAATCCTGCTCAAAATTACCTTAATATTGATATTGAAAATAGCAATATAGGATTTAATACATTGAGCATTGAAATCTATAATGCATTTGGGCAGACAGTTATTGAACAAAATTTCGAAAACATTCAAAATTTATTTTTCCACACAATAGATATTTCGAATCTAAGTAATGGCATTTATATCATTAAAATTAATGATAAAAACTTTAAGTTTATTAAAAATTGAAAAAATGGGGAAGTAAAAGTCCCTACATATTCTCAACAACCCATTCAGCATCAATGCGAAGCTGTTCCTCAACAGTAATATTGTTTTTCTTTGCTTTTTGTTTAATATCATTATACCAATCTATATCTGCCTTTATTTTTTCAATTGTTTTTAATACTAATTTATCTGTATTACTATTATTTAAAAGATCTTCATAATTTATTTTAAATAAATATTTAGCATCCAAAAAGATTATAGAATCTAAAGACATTTGCTTTTCAACAGATTTTCTAATTATATTAGATTTCCACACAGAATCATTATTAATAGAATCTGTATAGTATCTAATAATATCTTGTTCGCAAAGCCATTTTACATCAATATTAATCATTTCATCTTCTGAAATATTGTTCATTTTAGCTTTTTCCTTAATACTGTTTAGCCAATTTTTATCTGTTTTAATTTTTGAAGTATAGTGATTTATTTTATTTTTAATAAACTTATTTTTATTATTAAATATTTCTAATGTTTTATCAAAAAAGAAGTAGCCCAAATTATCGAGATTTTGTTCTGAACTAATAACTAAAATAATTTTTCTTTTAAGTATCTCTTCATACAGATCTAATGACTCGACTTTTGTATTTAAATTATTTTGTGGCCAAATAATTTCCTGATTATAATACCAAAACTGACTTTCTTCATTAAATAAATTTTGAAAGTATGGATAAAATTTCCAAAATCCATTAGAGAAGCTATCTCCAATAATTAGCACACCCGGTTTAGTATTATTTTTATCATTATAAAAAATAATTTCAGGATAATATAATTTATCAATTACAGGTTTAAATAATAGATTTAATGCATCGCCAATGTCATTATCTGAACCTTGATATATATTTGTTAATTCTCCTTCTTTTATAATTATATTGTTAAAAATGATGCCAGTTTTATTTGATAAATACTTAAATAGTGTATCTGCAGCTTTTGTAATTCCATAGCCACTCCAGTGAATTCCCTGCTTCGGAAATAGAGTATATTCAGTTGTTTTATCTAATTCTAAAAATATATTTTTTAAGTCTATATATTTGCAATCATATTTGTTAAGGAGTTCAATTGTTTTTTCATAATTTGTTGTACCTTTTTCAGACTTCAAATGCTTAGGAAAATTATTTGGATATATGGATGCTTTACTTGGTGTTATGGCTAAAAGCAAATGAATTCCTTTAGAATATAATAATTGTTGAAGTTTTGAAAACTTTTCTACTTTTTCATTAATTTTATCATGACCAATATAATCTTTGCCATAATATGAGTTAATGTAGTAGTCTTCATATAAAACATCATCAGTTCCAACAACAACTTTATTTGCATGTGAAATATTAAATAATGAATAAGCTATTTGATTATATACGCGAACAAGAATACTTTTAAATCCTATACTATCAGTCAAATTTTTCTCTAAAGCAATTTGATAGGAATCATCAAGAAAGTTTGTAACATTTAGGTCAATTCTGGATGTATTTGTGTATGCACCATTAAGTTGTGTGAAGTTAAAAAAACTCAGGTGTCTTTCAATTGCCGGGACCATAAGAATAATAATAAAAAACAGGAGTATTACTTTTTTTATATGTTTATTCATAAATTTGTTATTTTAAAATCTAAAATAGATAAAAGGGTTAAAATCAGAAGAAACTATATTAGCAATAGAAAGAATTAATAATAAAAATACTATAAAAGACATAAATAGTGTTTGACCAATACTATATTTTTTTTTGAAGAATACAAAGTTCTCAATTTTAAGCCCTAATTTAGAAATAGTAATAAATGCAAATATAAATGCAATAATAAATAATGTCCAAAATTCATTAGTAATATAAAAGTCAAACTCTATAGTTTTAAAGCTAAACATTGCCTTTAAATAGTATTTTATTTGAAATAAGCTTTCTGCTCTGAAAAGAACCCATCCAATAATTGTAATAAAGAATGTTATAAAAATACTTGGATATTTGCCAATTTTGTCTACAATCTTAAGCCAAAATAATCTATCAAAAATTAGAAAAATTCCATGGTAAGCTCCCCAAATAATAAAGTTCCACGCAGCTCCATGCCATAAACCTGAAATTATGAATATCAGCCAAAGATTAAAAAACAGTCTTCTTTTTGATTTTACCCTACTACCGCCGAGTGGAATATATAAATAATCACGCATCCAGCTACCAAGTGTAATATGCCACCTTCTCCAGAATTCACTAATACTCTGAGAAATATATGGATTATTAAAATTTTCAGGAAATTTAAAGCCCATTATCCTGCCCAAACCAATAGCCATATCAGAATAACCTGAAAAATCATAATAGATTTGGAAAGTATAAGCTAAAACACCTAACCAAGCTTGATAAAAGCCTAAGTTTCCCTCACTAAGCGCAAATATTCTATCTGCTTCTGCCCCCATTACATTAGCAATTAGTACTTTTTTTGCTAAACCTATTGCAAACCTGAAAAATCCAAGCAGCTTATTATCAATAGTTTCAAGGTTTTTTCTGTCTTCAATTTGTTCGGCTATTTGGTTAAAGCGTACAATAGGTCCCGCAATCATCTGAGGAAAAAGCATTATATAAACCAAATATTGAAAAGGGCTTTTTAATGGTTTGTGAACTTTTCTATAAACATCAATTGAATATGTTAAAGTTTGAAATGTATAAAATGAAATACCTATTGGTAATGCAATTGATGTCCAACCTACTTGTTCGAATCCAATACCTTGAAGAACTGAATTAACATTCTCAACAAAAAAGTTAGCATATTTAAAAAACAATAATAAACCAATATTTATGGATATTGATAAAGCAAGCATCCATTTTCGGTTTTTATCATTATTCATTTTATGCATTTCATTTATAATGTAATAGTCAATAATAACAGAAGCAACTACTACAAATACAAATTTTGGAGCCCCCCATGAATAGAAGAGAATGCTTGATATTAATATCCACCAATTTCTATACTTATGAGGAATAATATGGTAAATTATTAAGAATACCGGTAAAAAATATAGTAGAAAAAAGATACTGCTAAAAACCATATCTATTCAATTTCAATTTCATATAAAACCCCTTTTAAATCTTCTAATGTAAAAGGTACATTTTCCTGTTCAAAAGGAGATTCCGGCCACCAATGAGAGTGGTGATACTCTTGGGTAATAATACAAACCATTTGATTATTAGGGATACTGGTTACTTTGTCGTTCATATATCCTACTACCTTAAGATTTTTTTTATCTTTTCCAATACGCCAAATAATTTCTGTTGGTTTCCATTCTATTTGAAAATAATAAAACTCATTTTGAAATAATTCATCATCAGCAATAGGGACTTTTGATGTTAGCGCATGATACCATGTATTCCATCTATGAATATTAAAAGTATCTTTTTTATATCTAATTTTTTCTACACCGTTATTAAAGCTATTTGGCTGTTGGCATGCTAAATCAAAATTTGTACATGCAATCATAACTTTGTCAACATGAGATGCAGGATCTTCCTTTCTACAAGTTTTATCTTTATAAGATGTTATTGGCCAATTCTCTGGAGCTTTAATTATCTCAAAATCAATTTCAGAATATGAAACAGCAGGAATTCTCTTCTCAGTCTTTGGTGCTCCATAATATGGTAAAAAACCACCTTTATTGCATATTCTACGCTTGTTCCATTCTGCATCAGATTCAGCCATAAGCCATAATGCATTTGTTAAACCGGTCCATACATTATGCTTATTTAGAAGTTCTGCCATTTTTATTTTAAATGTATATTTACCATATGTAAAACCATTTCTGGTTTGAATACCAATATTTTCTTTTAAATACTCTCCTTCTTTATTTGCAGGGTTTTTAAACCATATTGAATTGTTTTTTTCATTAACGCCAAAAGTTTTACCGGGAGCTTTTGAGTTTTTAAAGAAAATTTCAAGTCTTTGTTCATCAAACTCATCAATATTTTTTTTATAATCTTCTAAACTGTATTCACCTGATAATAACTTTGAGCTCACCGGTAAATTTTGGATAGGTTTATCAATGGAACGTTTATTTGGGAAATAAGCAAATGCTGCATTATTATTTAGCTTTAAACTGCTATTTACATATTTATTATAATATGCTGTATCTATGTCTCTTAATTTACAATTAACATATATCCCTTTATTGACAGGAGGTTTAGCTTTTACTTTTATTATCCTATCAATTTTATACACCAAGCCCTTGCTATTATCTTCATTATCGGCAAAATATTTATATGGATTAACAAAATGAGATTCTGAATTTTTCAAACTAATGTTAGCAATATATTTTGGTGTTTTTGCTAATTGTTCTGGATCTACTATTACGATTAACAAACTATAAACTCCAAGCCTAGGATTACGTTGCCATCTATTATTAGTTCTTTTGCTCTTTTGTTTATCAAGCAAAAGCCATTCTGTATCAATATAAAGTTGTTTTTCGAAAGATACATTATTCAATTTTGATTTTTCTAAAATATCATTTGACCATTTTTTATCAGTTAAAATTGATTCTGCTGTTTTCTGAATTTTATTTTCTGATAAATAAACCCTATTATCTTGATAGTACTTTTCTTCATTTCTTGGATTCCCCTGAATCTGAAATTTAATAATTGTAGTATCCTCTGAAAAATTTTCAAACTCAATATTTGTATCGGACCAACTACCATAAAAGTTCTCATTAGATAAATTTAATGTATCATCAAATTTATAACTTTCATTCTGATAGTATATTTTATAGTATTTTCCAATAAAATCCTCTGAAATAAATTTTATTTCAAAAAAAGAATTATTACCAGGAATATTAAATCCCTCATTATAACTGTTTGTATAATCTAAAAATATCTCTTCTTCATGATTATATTTAAAAATATCACGAGCAGATTTAGGCTTATTACAACTAAAAGCAATTACTGTAATAATAATAATAATTAATATTATCCTCATTTCACTTCTTTAATTTCTTTCCAGTTATTCAAATCATAAATATCATTTTCTACTTCATATTGTTTTGGAATATTTATTATTATTTTACTTGTCATTTCCCCCTCCCATTTAGTATAGTATGAATTTAATATTCTGTTTATTGAATCATTATCAATAAATTCTTTAAAATTAAAAATTAATTCAGGGGCATCAGCATTTGTCATAATACGCCAATCTTCTTTAAGAGGTCCTGTTGCATTAAAATCCTTTACCATTAAAAGTGCGTTAAGTCTCCAAAATAAAATTTTGGATATTTTACTAGGGTTATTTTCCCAATTTACCGATGATTTTATGTCTACTTCACCATCAAATGCAGACCAAGATACTCCGTGATCTGAAACTATTACAATTTTTGTATTATCATATACATCATTATCCTTCATCCATTTTATCCAACGTGCAAAACGTTGAATGAACCATATACTAACTTCATAAGGATGAACATCGTTTTTCATTTCCCCTAAGTCATTTACTGTGTTCCATGGGTTATGCAACGAATGATCGTGTATATAAACAAAATTAGGTATTCCCGAATCTATTACAGATATATATGGCAATAGTCTAATAAAATTATACGGCTCATAAGAGTATTTATATCCATCTTGTTTTTTTCCTTCTAGATTAGGAAAATAATATTGTAGCCACTCTGTTTTATTATATATTTTAGGCTTTAGGAATAATGGCAGGCTATAAAATAGTGCATTTTCATAAAGTCGTTTTTTCCAAACATCAATCTTATTCCCAAGTGGTACATCAATAGACCATTTATTCCATACATCGTTCCAAAAAGGTATATAGTTGTCAAATTCGCTTGCCTCTACACCTGAATAATGCATATAAGTACTGGAATAAGTATATCCTTTTTCTCTTATTTTTTTTATAAAAGCTAGAGCTGCGTAATTAATTTTTTCTTTAATTGTATGTATTGTATCAGCATTCATCTGAATTACAGAACCTTTTTTTCCTATAAAGAGTGAATTTACAGAAGAATGTGTATAGTTAGATTCTGATAAAGTATTAGGAAACCATGTAAAACCGGAAAACACATCTTTTAACTCAGATTCTTCTTCCATTATTCTTTTTATATACCATCCCTGAAATCCATCTGCAAGAAAATAAACAATATTTTGTTGATCTTTTGAAAAAGGAATATCTTTTGTGTTTATTTTTTCTTCGTAAACTGATCTATAAAAATATCCTGTTTTATATGCACTAAAAATACTTTGACCTATCAATAAAAAGTTGAAAACAATCAAAACTATAGCAGTAACTTTGTAGTACTTTTTTTTATAAACCCAGTTAACTGCAAAAAATATACATATTAATAATATAGCTTCTAATAAGTAATGCATTATAGGTGCTTCAAGATTTTTCTGTTCAGAAAACTTTGAAACTTGTAATGATCCAAGTTGAATAGGAATTATTAAGCTATATATAAAGCTAATAACTACATATATTAGACTTAGGTATAACAAGATCTTTTTGTATTTTTTTGGCAACAAAATGTAGGCTAGCACTAAAATACTAAACCATATTAAAAAAAGTTTGTAATTATATTTAAAAATATGCCCAGCCGGGAAACTAAATGTATCAGGAGAAGAAGAGTATACTAATAATGGTTTCCAGAAAAATATTAATCCAAAAATAAAAATTATTGACAATGTGTAGATAAAATAGTTTGATCTATTATTGTTTTCAAATTTAATTTTAGAAGAACGAAAAAAGTATATTGATGCAATTAAAGAAAAAATAATACCGGATACTAATACATCTGAAAATGAACCGGGTTTAATAAATATGTTAATTTTTGCCACACTAAATGATATATCTTCTGCAAAATAAGAAGTTATTGTAATTAGTTGATATGCTACAATAAGGGAGTAAATAATAATTGTAAACTTATATGCAATTTTTTTTGATTTTGTTCGAATTGTATATATGTAACCAATAAACTGAATAGGTATTAGCATTAATAAGGCAATTATACTTAGTGTTGCATTTTCTCCTGTAAAATAAAACTGAGATGATAAATGAAAGTAAACAGTTAAAAATAATAAAGTGAAAAACAAGTTCGGTTTTACTTGTATATTATATAAAGCTTGTTTGTAATGACGGTATATATTTATTATTAGCCATACAAAAAAAGTTAAACCAACTGATATAGGTACTGTCACCAGTAAGCGGATATAGATATCATTAAAGTCATGATTAAAAGCCCAATAGAGCTGAGAAAATAAAAGAGGTGCCAAAATAACAATAAATATTATTCTGAGTTTTTTATATGAAGACTTAAAATCAAAATTAAAATTTGATGAACCGAATAAATTGGCTTTAAAAACTTCCTTATTTGTAATAAACAATCTAAAAAAGCTAAAAACATTATTCATTGTCCAATAAAGAACTAAACCTGAGGGAAGATTAAATAGTAAAATCAAAAAAGCTCCTGCAACTATTAACATTTGTTTGCGCTCAGATGTATTGCCATTACGTGTGTATAAATACGCTGTTAATAAATTTACCAGTGTCATTAGAATTGGTAAAAAATGTATATCTCCAAACAATCCATCAGGAAGACTTAAGTCTTTAATAAATAAAAAGCTTGTTCCTTTAAGTCCTTCAAAATTTTCTAAAAACTGATACGCTGCAATAAAAAATGGTATCTGAATTAATAAACTTAAAATTGGGATCAGTGCTTTAAAAGAATTGTAATTATGCTGACGATTTATTGTTTTTAAATAATAATAACGTTCTTGCCCTTTATAAACTCGCTTAATTTCATCAATTAAGGGCTTCATCTTTTTCTTTACAATATCATCTTTCTTTTTGGATTTCTCAATTAAAATAAAGATTGGCAATAAGATCAATGATACTACAAAACTTAATAAAATAATAGCTACACCATAATCACCGGTTAATTCATAACTAAACAAAAATATTTGCTTAATTATAAAAATAAATGGTGATATTATTTGCTCGAAAAAAATCATTATTTTTTGTTATTTTTTTATTTGTCAATATCTTCTATTATCTCTAATATCTGTTTAGCAGCTGTTTCTCCAGCCCTCCCAAAATTAAATACTGACTGCTTTCTCAGCTCTTCTAACTGCATAAGAGGAGGGGTTTCTAATAAGTCTTTCACAACTTTATTTATATTTTCTAAATCATCTTCATCAAAAATACTCCCAACCCTACTTCTTTCTCTCATTTCCCACATTTCATAGTCTAACTCACTTCCTTCAAAACCTTCTATAGATTCAAAGTTCGTTTTTAATAATAAGATAGGTTTGGAATATAAAAACATAAAATCCCAAAACACTCCTGACAAATCGCTGATCATCAAGTCAGCTTTCAACATACTTGCTGTTCCTAATGGTTCTCTGTCAACAACAAATCGTGGTTCATCTTTATATTTTTCTTCAATTTCTGCAATTAATTTTGGGAAACTCACATAAGTTTGTGGGTGAGGTCTTAAAATAACATCATAAGATTCATCTTTTAGAAGATTTTCAAAAAACTTTAATCCAAATCTGTTTAATATTGAGTACTCTTTCCATGTTGGAGCAACTAATACAACAGGTCTTTGCTTATCTGGGTTTGGTAATTTTTTAATATCCTCTAACATTACATCATAATATGTAAGTCCAGTTTCTAAAAGAAGTTTTTTATTTGTTCCACGTTTCTCTTCTAGTTTTTTAATTCCTTCTATTTGATGTGGTCCTGAACAAAAAACAGAATCAAAATAATCAAAAGCAAATTTACGATATGTAAAAACATCAATAGGAGCATGTACTATATGAGCATAATGTTGTATATGTTTTGATCGCTGTATCATCATTACATCAAGTTGTGGTGTAGTCATTCCAACAAATTTAGCTTTTAATTTTTTTAAATAAACTGATGTCATAGTTAAATTACCTATAAATTTTGTTTTAAGAAGTTCTGATTTATAGTCTAAGCCGGGATCTTTATCATCTGATGTTAAATATGCACATTCAATATTTTTCTTTTCCAAAGCTTTAATAATTGGATAAAACACAGGCCAATATTGTTTCCCTTCAGAATAAAAAATAATATCAATATTATTAAATTCATTAGTATTTATAAATCCTTTTCCAAAAATTAAATTTTTAATCCTATAGAAAAAACCACGTAAGGCAAAGGCAAGTGTTGCTGCAATGGCAATTATAATATAAAGCAATGCACTTGTTGACGCTGGGTCTATATATAAAAGTATTTTTGTCATAATAGAAGTTACTTAGTATTACTAATATTTACAGTTATTTAAAAAACTCATCAATGATTTTTTATTAATTTTTCTTGGGTTATTATTTAATCGTTCAAGATTTATATTGTTAACAATTATATCTGGATTAAAATCCTTAATTAATGTCATAATATTAATATTAATCCCTATTGAATCAAAGAATAAAGTAAGTTCATTGTTCACATTATCAATATTAAGATTCATTATTTTTAAGATCTCATTTATTCGATTTCTAACAATATCTCCACCTTGAGTATCATTACAGTCAATATCTAAAACCCCATAATTATACTCAAAGAAAAAAGGCAAACTCAAAGCTACCGCATGCCCGTGGGGTATATTATAATAACTTGTAAAAGCATAAGACAAAGCATGTGGCGCTGTTGTTTTTGTGATATTTATTGCTTTACCTGCTAAATACGCAGCTTCTTGCATTAATGACTTTGCTTTTTTGTCATTATCAACAACTGCCATTTTCAGATTATTCCATACTATATCAATTGCTTCAAGAGCATATTTTTTAGATTCTGTTGTGGAATTAATACTCCAAACAGATTCTATTGCTTGACAAAATGCATCAAGACCTGTACAAGCTGTTAAATATGGAGGTGCAGACATTAAAAATTCGGGAGACAAAAAAATATAATTGGGAGATATTGATTCATTTGCAACAGAATATTTGACTTTATCAATATAAAGAACTGCAAATGATGTTGCTTCTGCACCTGTACCGGCTGTTGTTGGAATAGTTAACAATGGGGTCTTTTTATTATTCAAAATAGCACTTCTTTTTGCAATTTTTTTAACATCCTGATCTTGATGTACCATTACACTAATCAGCTTAGCCATATCAATAACACTCCCTCCTCCTAATGCCAAGATTAATTCATATTTACCTTTTTGAAATAAAAAGATACCTTTTTTTAAGTCTGACAATTGAGGATTGGGATTAAAATCAGAAAATGCGACAGATAAAGCATCGCCAAAGATTTTTTCAATAAATAATCTTGCTCCGGAAACCTCGTATGAATTTTTATCCACAACCAAAAATACTTTTTGTGGATTATACCTATTAACAAACTTCTTAAAATCTAAAAATTGCGTATTTCTATATACTTCTTGCCTCATTCTGATGCTAGATTTTTCATAAAATTAATTTTGTTATCTATCGGCTTAATAGTAGGGCGACCTAAATCATCTCTTGAACCTGTTCGTACCATTATTTCAATAAGTGCCGGGAATAAGTTTTTATCAATTTCTACAAGAGCATCTTTAAGCTCATCTGATGTTGAAACTCTAACGGCGTATTTGTAATTATTGGCTTTAGCAATAGATGGAATATCAATACCAAAAGCTACAGTTGGTTGTCCACCAACAGATTCATGTGCTCCATTATTTATAATTATATGTAAAAAATTCTTTGGAGATTGTGTTCCTATAATTGCAAACCCTCCCATGTGCATTAAAACAGCTCCATCACCATCAATACATATTACTTTTCTATTAGGTTTGCTTAATGCTATACCTAATGCTATTTGACTAGCATGTCCCATAGAACCTACGGTCAAAAAATCAGCATTATGTAGCTGATTTAATGCCTCTCTGCATTCAAAAAGCTCACGAGAAGTTTTTCCTGTAGTTGAAACAATTAACTCTTTTCCTTCTAATTGCTCAACAATTATTTTAATTGCCTCTTCGCGATAAAGTGTATAATTTGCATCTGTTTTTTGCTTGATACTATATTTTTCAAAAGTTCCTTTTCTAACAATAATAGCAAAAACAACATTTGTTTTATTTATTTTATTTATTGCTTCATCTATTTGTTCTTTGGCATTTTGTTCGTCTTGGTCTAAAATTAAATATGGTATTTTCATCGCATCAAGCAAAGAAGTTGTAACCAAGCCTTGTTTAACATGTTGCGGTTCATCTTTTGTTCCAGGTTCACCTCGCCAACCAATCATCAGTAAAATCGGAATATTATACGCGTTCGAGTCAGTAAGTGACAGCAGCGGATTTACAGCATTGCCTATTCCTGAATTTTGCATATAAACCAAAGGGATTTTATCTGTTGCCATATGATATCCGGCTGCAATAGCAATTGCATTTCCTTCGTTTGCCGCAATAATATGATTTTTCTTTGAAGTGTTATCTGTAATATAAGCACAAATATCTTTTAATAATGAGTCAGGTATACCTGTAAAAAACTCTATATTTTTACTCGTTAAGTAATTATAAAAAAAATTAGGACTAATCATTATTTATCTATGGGATAAGAGTTAGTATTTCTTTAATTGACATACATTTATCATTAACTTCAGAAGAACGTTCATTTTCTAAAATTATTTTTGCAACATCAATCATTGCAGGGTAAGCACTCCTCAACAAATGATTTGCATAAATTACGACATTAGCACCTGCATCAATGAATTGCTTTTCGTATATGTGATTATAACTAGAAGGAACAACAACTAAGGGGACACGTCTATCAAATTCATTAAACTTTTTGCAAAATTCAAGAATTTCATTTCCATCTTTTTCTTTACTGTGAATCATAATACCATCAGTCCCCGCTTCTATATACGCTTTTGCTCTATTAATAGCATCATCCATTCCTTGCTTTAGTATCAAACTCTCTATTCTGGCTATTATCATAAAACTATCTGTAATTTGTGATTGCTTACCTGTTTTAATCTTATTAGAAAAATTTTCTATTGAATCTTGGGTTTGTTTAACATCTGTTCCAAAAAGAGAATTTTTCTTTAAACCAGTTTTATCCTCAATAATTATTGCAGAAACTCCCAGACGTTCCAAAGTTCTCACAGTAAATATAAAATGTTCCGGAATTCCACCTGTATCACCATCATATATAATAGGTTTTGTGGTTACTTCTAAAATGTCGTTAAGACTATGTAGGCGCGAAGTAACATCAACTGCTTCAATGTCTGGTTTACCTTTGGCAGTAGAATCAGTGAGGCTACTAAGCCACATGGCATCAAATTCTTTTGTCATGCCATCTTTTTTAACATTGATATTCTCAACAATTAATCCTGTTAAACCATTATGAGCCTCCATCACTCTAACAATTGGTTTTGAATCAATTAAACGACGTAATTTACCCATTCTTATTTCAGGAGTTGTACCAATTTCTTTTAGTGTTTGATTTAATTGTGTTGAAGAAATTCCTTTTGTATATGGCACTTCATGTAGTTTGCCTCCCCACTCTGCAAGTGTGTCAATAACTTTTTGACGCACTCTTCTCTGAATACCTTCTTTCCAATCGTCTCCATGAACAACATAATCCGGCTTTACTTTACGTAAATTAACTGTATAATCTAATTCATGTTGCGGAATAACCTCAGTTACACCTTTTATATTTTCTATAATTATTTTTCGTTGTTCATATTTTAATGCAGGCAAGCGCTTATATGAAGCAATAGCTTTATCGGTAAGTATTCCAACAATAACATTGCCTAATTTACTTGCTTCCTTAATAATATTTAAATGTCCGGGATGAATCATATCTGCACTCATCCCTACATATACTTTTTTTGTCATTATATTTTTTTTTAGGCAAAAGTAACAAATATTTAATTTTTGTTTTTAATTAAAAGAAAAAATTAACCTTAAAATTAAAATAATTATAAGCACTCTACACTTTAAGTCCTTTAGTTCACTTTTTTCTTCTCTTTACATGCAACCTTTTGCATTTATTTTGAATCTTGGAATAAATCTCAAACATAAAAAAGTAACAACAAGCAATGGTTTTGCTGTAAAAAAGGTGGTTAAAGAGTGTATGTCGTCATTTAAATGAGAATAATTTTAAGACTTACAAGAAGTACATTTTATGAATTTGACTAATTATTCTTCATTTTAATGTTATTTTTATGCAATTTTTTAAAAAAATTATTACTGTTGTAAAATATATCAATAAATAAAATTTTAAAAACTATATTTTGAATAGAATATTCATTTAAAAAATAAGTTCATTTGGATTAGGATTAAATCTGCTAATAACTTTAATTATGAAATTAAGTATTATTGTTCCATTCTTTAATGAAGAGAATCACATATTAGAAACATTACAGAAGCTTAACGAACTTAAATTTCCTTCATATATTTCCACTATTGAATTTATTGTTATTGATGATGGTTCAAGCGACAATTCACATGAAATAGTCTCAAATTTTTCCAAGAATAAAAATAATTTTATATTTCTACAACATGAAATCAACAGAGGTAAAGGTGCTGCTGTAAAAACTGGTATTGCAAAAGCAAATGGAGATATTTTTCTCATGCAAGATGCCGATATGGAATTATCCATTGATGACATTATTGTATTATTAGATGCAATGCATAGATTCAATGTGCAATTTGTAAATGGCTCCAGATATCTTCCAGGAGTTTTAAGGCCAGTTTCTTCCTACCGAAGATACTTAGGAAATAAAATATTCACATTTATCACATCCATATTTATAAATGTTAAACTAACAGATATGGCATGTGGTTATAAATTAATACATAGAGACCTTTACAATAAAATTAAATTAAAAGAAGAGCGATTTGGGATAGAAGCAGAAATGATATTAAAAGCTTTAAGGGTAAGAAAAAATAATATTATTGAAGTTCCTGTTCATTATTTCCCAAGAAACTATGGTGAAGGTAAAAAGCTTAGAAACAAAGATGCTTTTAAAATATTATGGACCATTATTAAGTATGGTATCCTTAAATTTAAATAAAGAATAATTTCAGTCTATGAAAAAGATCAGTTTCTCTTATATTGTAATCTTTATAGTAGTCCTATCTACAACTATTGTAATGATGGATCTAAAGCTATGGAAGAAAGATAGGATTATATGTTGGGATGTTAATCATTATTATGTATATGTTCCTGCCACATTTATATACCATGACCTAACGCTTTATTTCAAAAAGACTAAAGAAGTTCAAAAAAAAATCTGGTATTTAAAGACTGAAGATGGAAAACGAGTAATCAAAACAAGTATGGGCTTAGCATATTTATATACTCCTGCATTCTTTGTTGGCCATGCAATAGCAAAATTAAGTGATTTCCCTGCAGATGGGTATTCAGAACCATACAAAATGGTACTTTCGTTTAATGCTTGTCTATTTTTATTTCTTGGATTGTTTTACTTAAGAAAATTTTTGAAAAAATATCTTAATGACATTACAGTTGGTATAACATTACTTTTAATTGCATTAGGAACAAATTTATTTTTTTATGCAACAATTGAACCGGCAATGTCTCATATATATAGCTTTACACTTTTTGCTGCATTTCTATATTTTATTGATAAGTATTACTCCAAACCTACAATAAAAAATTCTATAATAATTGGATTATTATTTGGTTTAATTGTTTTAGTTAGACCAACAAACATTATCATTGGAATTTTCTTTCTTTTATATAGAGTTCCTTCAATTAAAGCCCTGAAAGAGAGAGTTGTATTTTTTAAAAATAAATGGTTTCATCTATCATTTATTATTTTGGCAATTATAATAATATGGCTACCTCAAGTAATTTATTGGAAAATAATTACAGGGAGTTGGTTTTATTATTCTTATCAAGATGAGGGTTTCTTTTTTAATAATCCACAAATTATAGAAGGATTATTTGGATACCGGAAAGGCTGGTTTATTTATACACCAATTATGTTTTTCGCTACATTTATAGGCATTCCAATACTCTTTTCAAAAGTAAAAGATCTTAGCATATCTGTTCTCTTATTTGTAGTATTAAATATCTGGATTATTTTGTCGTGGTGGTGTTGGTGGTACGGTGGTGGTTTTGGTGGCAGAGCGTTCATTGACTCTTATGCAATAATGGCAATACCGTTAGGATTTTTTATAAATAAAATATTAAAATTAAAGCTAACTTCTAAAATATTAATTTTTACAACTTTAATATTCTTTATTTATTTGAATCTGTTCAGTACAAAGCAATATTACAAAAAAATTATTCATTGGGATTCAATGACAAAAGAATCATATTGGGCCCACTTCCTAAAAGACGAACATGTAAAAAATTGGGTAAGTTTATTGGATAGACCAGACCTTAAAAAAGCCTTAAAAGGTATTTACGAGTCAATCCCTACAATCGCAAGCCCAACAGCTCCAGGCCAATACACGGCCATCCAAGCAGCAAACAATAAGTTTTTAAAATTAAAAGACCCAAATGCTATCATTTATGCAAATAGTTTAACAATTGGCAATAATGAAAAATTTAGGGTTTATAAGTATAAAGAGCAACAATTAATTCTGCAAGCTAACAACAATCACTTCATGTATGCCGATAAAAATATTGATTCTTTAATAGATGCCTCTAGCTCTAATCCATGGGCATGGGAAACATTTGAAGTAATTCAATTAGAAAATAATAAAGTTGCTTTAAAAACGGATCATGGCTTTTATTTGTCCCTTCAACCTAATGAAACAATAAGAGGGAATAGTGATACAATTAGTTTAAATGAGATTTTTCAAATTATTTTTTTAGAATGAGGCAAAATGGCATTTAAATAATCAAGCCAAAAACATCTACATTATTAAAGTAACAAAAAGCAAAGGAATAATTGTGCAAAAAATTGTTTTGGAGTAATAACAAAGAAACTTTAAAGACACATTCAGGAGTAAATAAGCTCCTGTATACCAGACAAGTAAATTTGTCGTAATCTGTTCAAAACAATTTAATTTTTTTTAAACATGATTTCACAAAAAAGGACTATGGTAAATTGCACAATACTACAAGGTTACAGAAGCAGGCAATTAATTATGTTTATAATTATAAATATGAAATTGACAATGATAAATGGTTTGATTAAATTTTATTAATTTAGACACTTGTTTTTATTTATTAATTGGAACAAAAGAATTTATAATATACAATGAAATTTGGCATAGCTATATCAACAATTATTCCCTTACGACGCGAGCCTACAGAGCAAAGCGAAATGGTAAGTCAGGTTTTGTTTGGAGAGTTATTTACTATTATTGAAAAGAAGAAAACTTGGTTTTTTATTCAGTTAGCTCATGATAATTATGAAGGCTGGATTGATGAAAAAATGTTTGTAGAGATTGAACAAGAAGATTTTGAGAAAATGAGTACTCTTAAACCTGTTTTCACAAATAAACTATTAACAAAAGTAGAATGTATAAAAACTAAAGAAATAACTCAACTTGTTCCGGGAAGTTTGCTGCACTTTTATGATAAAAATACTAATTTATTTAAAAACAATAATCTTGAGTACAAACTAATTGATGCTTATAATAGAAGTAATGATGTAAGAAAGCATATAGTTGACCTGTCTAAAATTTATTTAAATGCACCATATTTATGGGGTGGTCGTACTCCATTTGGTATTGACTGTAGTGGTTTTACTCAAATTTTATACAAATTAAATGGTATTGATTTGCCTCGCGATGCAAAAGAGCAGGTTAATTTAGGTACAACATTAAATTTTACACATGAAGCAAAGCCGGGAGATCTTGCATTTTTTGAAAATACAGATGGAATAATCACTCATACGGGAGTGGTATTAGTAAATGGATTAATTATTCATGCATCAGGCAAAGTAAGAATTGATAAACTAGATCATCAGGGAATTTACAACAGTGAGACAAAAAAATACTCACACAAATTAAGAGTAATTCAAAATATTATTGATTAACTTAAATTTATAATTATGATTGTTACAACTTCAGATTTAATACCCGGAAAAGAAATACTTGAAACATTGGGTTTAGTAAAAGGAAACACTGTTAGAGCGAGAAATATTGGACGTGATATTTTTGCAGGCTTTAAAAACCTTGTTGGCGGTGAAATATCAGAATATACCAAACTACTGGACGATTCAAGAAGTCAGGCTTTAGAAAGAATGATAGAAGAAGCAAAAAAAATAAATGCTGATGCAATTGTTGGAATGCGTTTTACAACTTCTGCTGTTATGCAAGGATGTTCTGAGATATTAGCTTTTGGAACAGCCGTAAAGTTGAATTCATAAAATCAACAAAGGACAATCAATTGAATGACTGCCCTTTATTTCAACATTAATTTACCGCTTAACATTACCGATTTGTAGCTAAGTAAGGATTCGTACAAGTAAAGCTCTGTTGTAATATTATAGACGTAAAGATATTCAAAAAGGTTGCTTTTGAAACCAGTTATTTTTCAAAAAAATTAATTTAATAACATAAAAACAAAGTAACTGACAATTATAAAGCAAATTGCAATTGCTATTGGGATTATTACTTTTCTTAGAAAAACAGTTTTCATAACTTTAATCTGTTGTGTATATTTAATAGACTCCAATTTTTACTAAAAGGTTGCCTGAGATTGAAATTTAATTGACATATAGCATATTTTTATTGATAAACGGAATAAATTCCAAATAATTTTTCAAAAATTAAAATAAAAATTATGGAAAATTAGTTTTTAAGTATCATTAGTGAAATATATTAATGAATGTCTGTATATTTATTTACCTCTAAATATGTTAAATATTATGAAAATCTATTTGTTTAACCCTAACCCTAAATGGAACAAATTGATTTTCTATACACCCTTTAGGGATGGGGTAATTGAAGAAAATCATTACCTATACTTTGGAGAGAATACGGATGATTATAAATATTTTTTGTTTATCAATAAAGCTTTACTATTTTTAAATATTAATACATTAAAAAAATAATGATTATGAAACTACGTAGTTTGTTAGTGTTAGCAGTGTTTTCAGCTTTTGTAATTACTGCAGGTTTAAGCAATTTATTTTCAATTAACGAAAATTTAATCATTCTTGAAGGCGGTGATAATTATAAAACCGAATGGGCAAAAGTTGATTCCCTTGATAAATTAGGCTTACCTAAATCAGCAATAGTGCTTGTTGAGAAGATCTATGAAAAAGCTTTGCAGGAGAATAATTCCGATCAGATATTAAAAGCAACTATTTACAGGATGAAATATCTGAACATGTATGAAGAGGATGCTTTTGAAAATGCTGTTGCAGAATTTGAAAAACAAGTTGTTAAAACAGAGTTTCCTGCTAATGCGATGATGCATTCTATGTTGGCAGAAATGTACTGGATGTATTACCAAAATAACAGGTGGAAATTTTATAATAGAACTGAAACAATAAATTTTGTTACAGATGATATTAAAACCTGGGATCTAAATAAACTTGCCGATAAAGTGATAAAACATTATCAGTTATCATTAAAAGACAAAGAAAAACTTCAAAATATTTCTATTGATGTATTTGATGAGGTGATATTTGATTATGATATAACTAAAAAGATCAGACCTACCGTTTATGATTTCTTAGCTCACAGAGCAATTAATTTTTATTCAAACACAGAACTTACATTAACTCACCCTGCTGATAAATTTATGCTTGCAGAAGAATTTTACTTTGCAGATGCTAAAGATTTTATTAATCGCAATATTCAAACAAACGATACTCTTGCTTTACAATTTTATGGAATAAAAGTATTGCAAGACCTTTTAAAATTCAGATTAAATGATGATAATAAAGAAGCTTTGATAAGCTCAGATATTAGCCGTATTCATTTTATTTATTATAATTCTGTTAGTGAAATTAAAGACAGTCTCTATCTTAAATCTTTAAAAAATTTAGAAAATAAATTTAAGAATATTCCTTATTCATCAGAAGTATCGTATTTAATTGCTGCATATTATAATGGTAAAGGAAATACATATAATGCTACAAATAAATCTACAGAAAAGTATAAATGGTATAATAAAACAGCAAATGAAATTTGTGTGAAGACAATGGAGAAATTTCCGAAAGAAACCGGAAGTTTAAAATGCAAAAGTTTAAAAGCTACTATTGAAACACATAATTTATCTGCCGAAATTGAAGATGTTGTTATTCCAAATAATACTTTTTCTGCTAAAATTACATACAAAAATCTTTCAAAAGCATATATAAGAATTGCTAAAATTGATTATAATAAATTAAAAAAACTACAAGAAAAATTATGGGGAACTAAATTAATTGACCGTTTATTAAGCGAATCGGAAGTTGTTGACCAGAAAATTGTAAATCTCCCTTATGATAACGATTTTAATTCTCATTCTGCCGAAGTTTTACTTGATGGCATATCTAATGGAACTTATGTATTATTTATTTCAAACACCGAAAAATTCACATATAACGAAAACATGCTTGCTTTTGACGTATTTGATGTTTCTAATATTAGTTATGTAAGTCGTCAGAAAAAAGAGGGAGTTTACGATTTTTATGTGCTAAACAGAAAAACTGGTGAGCCTTTAAGTCAGGTTACTGTTGATCAATTTGTAAGTAAATATGATTATAAATTCAGGAAATATGTTAGAATTAAAACGACTACTTTTATAACAGACGAAAATGGATACATCACAATTCCTAAATTAGATAAAAAGAATTATAATAACTTTTACCTTACCTTTAAAAATGGAACAGATATTTTGCATAGCGAAAACGCATTTTATTCATACAATTACAATTATAAACAAGAAAAACATTATGCCACAACAATATTTACCGACAGAGCAATTTATCGCCCCGGACAAACAATATATTTTAAAGGAATAACTCTTGAAGTTGATGAGAAAAATAAAGTAATTGCAGAAAAACTCCCCGTTACTGTCACCTTTTATGATGTTAACTATCAGAAAATAACAGAACTGAAACTTACAACAAACGAATATGGAACATTTAGCGGAACTTTTGATATTCCATTGGGCTTATTAAACGGAAATATGCAAATACATACACCTTATGGTTCAAAATATATTTCTGTTGAAGAATACAAAAGACCTAAGTTTGAAGTTAAGATGCTTCCATTTGATGGCGATTATCTTTTAAACGATACAGTAGAAATTAAGGGTGAAGCAAAAGCATATTCAGGTGCTATGCTTACAGATGCTATTGTAAACTACAGAATAGTTAGAACACCTAATTGGCGAGGTTGGTGGTCGCGGTATTGGGGATTTTCATATTCTGAAACTGAAATTGAAAATGGAACAGTACAATCGGATGAAAAGGGACAATACATTATTAAGTTTAAAGCTGTACCCGATATTTCGATGCCAAAAAGCGATTATTTAGATTTCAATTATAAAATAGTTGTTGATGTAACGGATATTAACGGAGAAACTCAAAGTACTCAGAGTAATATTAGGGTTGGTTACGTAGCATTAAGTTTAAGTACCAGTATTTATGATAAAATAAATAAGAACGATAAAGACACCTTTGATGTATATACTACAAATTTAAGCGGAGAGTATGTAAATGCAAAAGGCAGTATAAAAGTATTTAAACTTAGTGATGTTGATATGCCTTTAAGAAGCAGAAGGTGGCAAAAACCTGATGAATATATTTATACAGAAGCAGAATGGAAAGAAAAATTCCCCGGTAATATCTATAAAGACGAAAACAATATTCATAATCTTAAAAGAGAAAAAGAAGTATTTAAAACAAATTTTGATACAGAGAAATCTAAAAAGCTTGAACTAACAAAACTTAAAAATTGGGAAGTAGGGCGTTATGTAATTGAAATGAATTCTGTTGATGCGTTTGGAAATGACATTAAAAATGAAAGTTTCTTTACCTTGTATGCCGACGAAACCGGAAAAATACCACATAACACTATTGATTTGTTTTCTGTAATTAAATCAAGTGGGCAGCCCGGAGAATTTGCCAAGTTTATAATTGGCTCGGCAGATAAGAATGTAAAAGTTATGTATGAAATTGAACACAAAGATAAAATTGTCAGTAAAGAATGGATAAACTTAAACAACGAGCAAAAGCTTATTGAAATTGGAATAAAAGAAGAACACAGAGGCAACTTCTCTGTACATTTTACTTTTATTAAAGAAAATCGTTTTTATACTCATTCATCAACAATTAGTGTTCCTTATAAAAACAAAGAGCTTGATATTGAATTTGAAACATTCAGGAACAAACTATTGCCGGGCGAGAATGAAGAGTGGAGAATTAAGATAAAAGGACCTAAAGGTGAAAAAGTAGCAGCCGAAATGCTTGCCACATTATACGATGCATCTTTAGATGAGTTTAGAGCAAATTCATGGAATTTTAATGTTTTTGACAGCTACTATTCTTCAATGTATGCAACGGGCGGGAGATTTGGAACTTCTTCATCAGCGCTTTACAAAGAGAACTTTGATGAATATTTTGCAATGCCATACGAGAATTATGAATATTTAAACTGGTTTGGATTTAATTACTATGGCAGAAGCTATTATTCTTATCCTTCATCAGGTAGGAATAGAGGCAAAAATGGTGGTAGAGACAGAGCTGTAATGAAATCTGTAATGTCACCGGATGCAGCTATGGATGGTGATTATGCCGAAACAGAGGCAGAATACGATATGGACGATGAAAGTACTGTAAGGGAAGTTACTGATATTGCTACGATTGCTACATCTACAACCAGACAACAAGGACAAGGTGGCGAAGGACAAGGCTATGGCAAAAGCAATGGAGGAGATAAAGGAGAATTAGACAATGTTAAAGCAAGAAGCAATTTTAACGAAACTGCATTTTTCTTTCCACATTTAATGACAAACGAAAATAGCGAAGTAATAATATCATTTACTATTCCCGAAAGTTTAACAAAATGGAAAATGATGGGAATGGCACACACAAAAGACCTTAAGCTGGGCTTTATCCAAAACGAACTTATTACTCAAAAGGAATTAATGGTAATGCCAAATGCACCAAGATTTTTCCGCGAAGGCGATAAAATTGAATTTCCTGTTAAAGTAAGTAATCTTACAGAAAAAGATATTGACGGACAGATAAGGCTTGAATTGTTTGATGCAATTACAATGAAACCCGTTGAAAATATTTTTGCAAAAGGCGAAAATGCAGAAAAGAAATTTACTGTAAAGTTAAAACAAAATGCACTTGTGGTATGGAATCTTGAAATTCCTGATGGAGTACAGGCAATAAGTTTTAAAGTTGTTGCAAAATCGGGAAAACACAGCGATGGCGAAGAAAGAGCATTACCTGTTCTTACAAACAGAATGTTGGTAACCGAAACAATGCCTTTACCAGTGAGAGGAATGCAAACAAAAACTTTTGAGTTTACCAAGCTTATTAATTCAGGTGGTTCAAAAACTCTAAAACATCATAAAGTAACACTTGAATTTACTTCAAACCCCGCATGGTATGCTGTACAGGCATTGCCATATCTTATGGAGTATCCTTACGAATGTGCCGAGCAGATATTTTCGCGATATTATGCAAACTCTCTGGCATCGCATATTGCAAACTCATCGCCAAAAATTAAGCGAGTATTTGATGCATGGAAAAATACTCCCGACAGTAAAGCATTATTATCTAATCTTGAAAAAAATCAGGAGCTAAAAGCTTTGTTGCTTGAGGAAACCCCATGGGTACTTAATGCACAAAGCGAAACAGAACGCAAAAAGCGTGTAGGTTTATTGTTCGATTTAAATAAAATGGGCAATGAGCTTAATGTTGCTATCAGGAAACTGGAAAAAATGCAATCGTCAAATGGTGGATGGCCATGGTTTACAGGAATGCCCGAAAGTCGTTATATTACTCAGCATATTGTAACAGGCATGGGGCATCTCGATAATTTGGGAGTGAAAAACGTAAAAGAAGAAAAAAGCGTGTGGAGTATGGTTAAAAACGGTATCAATTATCTTGATATAAGGATAAAGGAAGATTACAATTATCTAAAGCGTCATTATACTGCCGAAGAAATGAAAAAGAAACATATAGGATATCTTCAAATACAATATCTGTATGCAAGAAGTTATTTTACCGATGTGCCAATTCCTAAAAAAACACAAGAAGCCTTTGATTATTATAAAGGACAAGCAAAAAAGTATTGGTTAAGCGAAAGCAAATATATGCAAGGCATGATATCTTTGGCATTGCATCGCTACGAAGAGAAAAAAACAGCTATGGATATTGTTAATTCATTACGCGAAAACTCAACAAACAGTGAAGAAATGGGAATGTACTGGAAAGATGTTGTAGGATATTACTGGTATCAGGCGCCTATTGAAAGGCAAGCTTTATTAATTGAAGTTTTTGATGAAGTAGCAAACGATCAGAAATCTGTTGAAAACCTTAAAGTATGGTTGCTAAAACAAAAGCAAACGCAAGACTGGAAAACTACAAAAGCTACCGTTGAGGCTGTTTATGCACTCTTGCTACGTGGTGCAGACTGGTTAGATAGCGACCAGCTTGTTGAAATAAAAATGGGCGATATGGTAATTGACCCAAAAAAGATGGATGATGTAAAAGTAGAAGCAGGAACTGGATATTTTAAAACTTCGTGGGGCAAAGGAGAAATTACTCCACAAATGGGAAATGTTACTGTTACAAAAAAAGATGCAGGTGTGGCATGGGGTGCTGTTTACTGGCAGTATTTTGAACAGCTCGATAAAATAACCACACACGAAACACCTTTAAAACTAACAAAAAAACTATTTATTGAACGCAATACCGATGCAGGAAAAGTTATTGAGCCAATTGGCGATAAAGCAAAACTAAAAGTTGGCGATAAAATAATTGTGCGTATTGAGTTGCGTGTAGACCGCTCGATGGAATATGTGCATATGAAAGATATGCGTGCTTCGGGTTTTGAGCCAATAAATGTAATTAGCCGATATAAATATCAGGATGGACTTGGATATTACGAAAGCACCAAAGATGCTGCAACAAACTTTTTTATATCGTATATGCCAAAGGGAACTTATGTGTTTGAGTATCCATTGCGTGTTCAGCATCGTGGCGATTTTTCGAACGGTATTACTACAATACAATGTATGTATGCTCCTGAGTTTGCAAGCCATTCTGAAGGGATTAGGGTTAAAGTGGAGTAGGAGTTATGTAAGGCAAAAGACAAAAGACAAAAAAAATAAAGTCAAAAGTAAATGCTTCGAACTGTAAATACTTTTGACTTAATTTAGGTTTTCTTCACTTTCGTGATATAATTTGAATGGATAGTATATAATAAATCAAGGGTGTTTATAAATTTCTTCAACATCAATTATTTTACCATGAATATCTATATATATATCCCTACCATATGTTGTGTAACCAAATTCTATACCATTATCAAATTCCTCTGTTTCTGATATAAAAAAATGGTAATATTTTAATCCCGTTTGATTGATATTAAAAGATACTGAAACTTTAATGACATTCTCTTCATTAATAATTTTTTTATAAACTATAAGATATTTTTTTCTATAAATATTATAAATATAAATAGGAACATTATTTAAATCTATTTCTTGATTTAGGTATAAAAATTTACCATCAGGAGAAAATGTAAGATTTATTTTTATTTCATTAGTAGTAAGTCTTACAGAATATTGATTCGTTTCAAAAATTTGATTTCCATGCCCATGCTCACATTCTTCTATATAATATTCTTCATTGTATGTGGAATCTAAAAATGAAATTATATTATTTGGAATCGAATCAATTGATATTGGAGTTCCACCAAATATAGATATCTGAGAATTTCCAATAAATGAATAGAAAATAATTATAATAAACAGACTTACTTTTTTCACACATTAAAATTACACATAAAACATTAATAACAAAAAAAAGAGAGAAACTCCCTCTTTTAATTTTAGATTTATGATTTTAGAACGTCCCCGAATGACTTTAGGTGCACAAGAAATGACTTTAGGTGCACAAGAAATGACTTTAGGTGCACCAGAAATGACTTTAGGTGCACCTGAAATGACTTTAGGTGCACCTGAAATGACTTTGGGTGCACCAGAAATGACTTTGGGTGCACCAGAAATGACTTTGGGTGCACTAGAAATGACTTTAGGTGTACTACAAATGACTTTGGGTGCACTAGAAATCATTTTTAGGGCATAAAGCACACAATAAAATAACAATACCTGCGTTTTATAAGTATCATTTTCGTGTTATGAGTGATTTAACTCAACTTATTTAATAAGCCGCATCTGCAGAATGCGGTTTATTTTTTTGTGGGAAAATGGAGCCTGAAAATCTTCTAATTTGTTCTTTCAAAGATTTCATCATTTGTATAGTCAAACCTTAAAAACCCTTTTTCTTTTTGATAATATAAATCACTTACTGTGTCATTTCCACTTGCATGAATTACAGCATAATATTTGGTATTGTTTACAGTGAGTTCAGGTATATTAGCTGTAGGTAAAGAGAAAAAAGTTGAAAAATTATCCCACATACCAAATACTCTAAAAAGACCATGAGAATATGGATAACCTCTGGTCATATGAAAACGTATTTCATCAATTGTATCAGTTCTATTAAAATAAATATTAATATATTCGCGAGTATATGAATATCCACCATCATCAGTTGGCATGGATTCTTCTGATATACCACTATTAATTCCGGTAACTACATAAGTTATGGTATTTCCAAGATTACTTTCAAATTTTATTTCTTGATTTAGATGATAAATATTCCATTGCTTATCTGCATCTGTCATATTGTATTCTGTTGGGTATTCATTTTTTTTCTTACACCCAACAAAAGCGGAAAGACTAATAACAATTAATAATATGGGAATTTGAAATTTCATCTAACTATAAGACTCAAAATAAATACAAAAGGTTGCTAAAGATAACAAAAAAAGAGAGAAACTCCCTCTTTTAATTTTAGATTTTAAAATAAAGCCTCACCCCAGCCCTCTCCAAAGGAGAGGGAGTTTTTGACTTTTGACTTTTGATATTTGGCTTTTGACTTAATTTAGGTTTTCTTCACTTTCGTGATATAAAGACTGGTGCAAACATACTGTTCGCACCTTATTTGAAGCCCCGACAACATGTCGACGCTAGCTGGGTTTCATGCCTACGGCAGACAAGTATAATCCCGAACAATTCTAATCATTATTACTTTCGGATTTGAAATCCGAAAGAACAGACCGCATATTTGTTAATCAAATCTATATTCTATACCAATAAATGAATGGGGAAGAAAATACTCTATCATGAGAAAGAATCCCGCTGGAGACCCTATTCCGATTCCTCCAAAAATTTCAATTTTATTCGATATTTTGTAATTTACTCCAATACTTCCATTATTTTCTATAATTACTTTTTCTTTATCTATAATCCCAATAAAGTGACCTTGATATTCCGAATATTTCACTTTATAAATTGAAAAATCTAATTGCAAAAAAAGGTTTGTTTTTTCCCACTTTGAATCCACAATATATCGGTAACCAAAATTAATTCCAATAAAATTTTTCTCATAATCATTTACTAGTTCGTCGCAAAAATAATTATTAAATAATCGCGTGTAATTTGGTCCCATATAAATATTGTGATTCCTTTTATTTAAATTTAAGCCTAATATTGAATGGGAAATTGGATAATTTATTTGCTGTACATAATTTAATCCTATACGCCAATTATTGGTTAAGCTGTAAGGAATCAACTTTTCCTCATTTTGGTTCTGAAGTTTTAAGTCTTTACTTTTCCAATTATAACTAATTACTTCTTGAAGCGAAATATTTGCATATTTTTTAGTTTTCTTTTTTTGATATGTGTAGAAAATATTTTGATCATTTACCAGCGTAATCCTACAAGCAATTGTATCATTTGATTTAGTTATTATTTGATCTATATATTTCTGACCATTTGCTATATTAATTAGCAAAATGAGATTTAACAAAATATAGAGAAAGGTTTTCATCTATCTATTAGACTAAATATCTTTGCAAAAGGTTGCTAAAGGTAACAAAAAAAGAGAGAAACTCCCTCTTTTAATTTTAGATTTATGACTTTGGAACGTCCCCGAATGACTTTAGGTGCACCAGAAATGTGTTTATTGTTTTATTAATTCCATTTTTCCATTTCAATTACAAGCTCGTTCTTTCTTCCTTCTTCAATACTCATACAATAAAGTCTTTCCCATTCCGATTCCCATTCCAACATTTTAAGGCATGGATAATCAGGTTCTTTGCAGACACATATTGAATATTCAACTGTTTCTTGCCTTTTAGAACTTGGTTTGTCAGCTCTAAACGATATTTCAAACTTACCTTCAGAATCAGTTTGAGTTGATGCTGCAGCTTCAACGTAATCATAAGCATAAAGGTTACCTGTTTGAGCAACAACATAAGCACCTTCAATTGGTTTTCTTGTATCTATATCTATAACTATACCTGTAACTTTGGTTTTGAAAACCATTTTATTACAAGAAAATAAAAGTGCGATAGCTACAAACAATATTATTATTCTAATTTTCATTTAAAATAAATAAGTAATTCCTAATTTATAACCAAAAGAATGTGGATTAAGCCTGAGACCTATATTATATTTCGATATATTTGGAGCATATTTAAGTACTTCAATACCTAAATTTATTCTTTTTATATTAAAATTCATACCACAACCATAAACATAATAAAAACCTAGTTCATCGGTTTCATAAATAACATCATTATTATTCATAAAATATCTGTCATACTCATAAAAATATCGGTTATTAATACCAAACAATAAAGAAGTATGAAAAATATTATCCTTGCTATTAATACAATACCATTTTATCACTGTAGGTACAGTTAATACCTTATTATTATATTTATGACTTGATAAATCTTTATTATGCCAGCTATATTCTAAACCGGTTTTAAAATAAAGGTTCTTATAAATTTTATGTTCAAATGTTACTCCATAAAATCTGTTAGTATATTCATATAATGTGATAGTTTTTGAAAAACTATATTTAAAATGTGAAAAACTAACTCCTACCGACCATGTATCAAATCTGACAGTATCCTGACTAAATGATATATTTTGAACTAAAATAAAAAAGAATAATATAAATCTGAAAATTTTCATTTTGTTGTTTTGCTTGGTAACACGCAAATATAATCACTAATGATATATCTACTATAGCTATACTTTGTTAAAAATTATTAAACAAATATAACAAAAAAAGAGAGAAACTCCCTCTTTTAATTTTAGATTTATGATTTTAGAACGTCCCCGAATGACTTTAGGTGCACCTGAAATGATTTTAGGTGCACCAGAAATGACTTTAGGTGTACCAGAAATGACTTTAGGTGCACCAGAAATGACTTTAGGTGCACCTGAAATGACTTTAGGTGCACCTGAAATGACTTTGGGTGCACCAGAAATGACTTTGGGTGCACCAGAAATGACTTTAGGTGCACAAGAAATGACTTTGGGTGCACTAGAAATCATTTTTAGGGCATAAAGCACACAATAAAATAACATTAGCTGCGTTTTATAAGTATCATTATCGTGTTATGTTCTGTTATAACGTTTCTTAATAAACCGCAATGTGTATTGCGGTTTATTTTTTTGTGGAGTGTAAAGAAAAAATAGTTTAAATTTCTACTTTAAATTCACAGTATATACATCGGGCATTTCCCACCATTTACAAGACTTAGGAAGTCTTTCAATTAGATCGGGAGTGTATTTTAAATAAATTACAACATCATATTTAGCAATATAGTTTCTTGTAGAATTTCTTATATAAATTGGTATTGCACGCCCCTTATAACCAGTATCAGTATAGTTATTTGAACCACCTACAAATGTTACCTGCACAATATAATAATCTACATTAAACATATCAAAATTTTTGTTTTTTGGATACATTTCTTTTAATCCACCACCAGAAACCATAGAAGATCCACATTCTGTTTTATTATTAGACCATGATACCACGTATTCTTTTTTAGGCACATAAGTATTTAGACATATCTCATCATCATTTATTATAAAACCAATTTTTTTAAGTTCTACCTCATCTAACTCTAATGCAACATCTGATGTAATATTAGAATCATTGGTATATTCCCTTATTATTTTATAGCGTTTTGGTACAGCCTTACAAAACGATTTTGTTGGTGTAAACCAATAAAGCAGATCATCGCCCCATTTGTCTGAATCGTTAGACTGCTTCATGCATACTGGCACAAGATAATTGAGCAACATTTTTCTCATGTATAATGGGTCGCCTTTCAATTCATTTTCTTTATCAGATATCCATGTAAAACCACTTAAGCTATCCATATTGGTAATATAGTAGGGATAAAAATCAAATTCGGTAAGTGGGTACTTTCCTTCTTCTATAAAAGGAGAATAAGAATTTCCTTCAACACTTAATTCATATTTTTCAAACCCGGGAATATTGTTGTTAATAATTATATGTTGTCCTTTCATTAAAACACCAATGTTTTCGAGTTCTGAATTTGTAAGTTCAAGAATTTCTTGTTTTGCAATCTCTTCTTGCGATTGCAAGTTGAAAACTATTCCGAATATAAATAATACAATTAATAACTTTTTCATGATTTTAGTTTAAAAAATTTGCATTATAAAAGTAATCATAATCTCCAAATAAACAAAATAAGTTCATTTTTTCATATTCGAGAAGAACGGGCAGCCGTAATTTGTTTTTTGTAATTTATTTTAAGTATTTTGCAATTTTAATTATTTTAGTCATTTTAATATAAAGTATCAATATTGTTGAAAAGCATGAACTACAACCTAATTGTAATAGAAGGAAATATTGGTGCAGGCAAAACAAGTCTTGTAAAAAGCATTACAAAGAAGTACAACTCTAAAATTATATTAGAGCAATATGCCGATAATCCTTTTTTGCCAAAATTTTATAAAAATCCCGATAGGTATGCTTTTCCCTTAGAACTTTCGTTTTTGGCAGAACGTTACAATCAGTTGAAAAACGAGCTTGCCACATTTGAGCTTTTTACAACATTTACCATTGCCGATTACTTTTTTATGAAATCGCTGATATTTGCAAAGCAAACTCTTCCGCCCGACGAATATAATCTTTATCGCAAACTATTCGACCTTATATATAAATCGTTGCCAAAACCCGATCTGTATGTTTATTTGCATGTAGATGTTGAAAAACTACTTGCCAATATTGCAAAACGCGGCAGAGATTATGAGCAGGAAATAAGCTATGAATACCTGCAAAAAATACAAGAAGGCTATTTCGATTTTTTTAAAAAACACACCGATATTAAAGTCCTTATTATTGATATAAATAATATTGATTTTATAAACAATAAAAAAGATTACCAAAAGATTACAGATATTATTCTAAATAAAGAATATGCAAATGGTATTAATAGGGTGATTATGTAAATACTAAAAAATGGCTCAATTATAATTATAAAACAGCCCAAAGGATATTACATAATCATGTTATTACTTAAAGTTACACCGTGGCTAAAAAGACTTGTCCCTACTTTTTGAATTCAATACACTGCAATGCTTTTAAACTATACCAATACGAAATAAATTCTATTTACAATCGTGATTCTACCAATGGCAAACATGGTTTTATTCTTTGTTAATGTTTGTTAATGAGTGTTATTAAATAGTATAAACGGTTTAAATTTGTATTCTATTAAAATCTACAAAATGAAGAATAATGTAATTATAACATTGCTAATAATCCTTTTTACATTCAGTATAACAAGTTTTTCTCAATCAAAAAAAGCAACAATATCGTTTAAAAATGAAGTTCACCAGTTTGGCACAATTAAAGAAGAAGATGGTCCTGTTACCTGTTCATTTGAAATTACAAATACTGGTGGCGAGCCATTAATAATAAGCAATGTAAAAGCATCATGTGGGTGTACTTCGCCCGAATGGACAAAAACACCAATTGCACCCGGCAAAATCGGTTCGGTAAAAGCAACTTATAATCCTAAAAACAGACCCGGAAAATTTAATAAATCATTAACTGTTTTGTCAAATTCCGAAACACCTACCAAGGTTTTAAGAATTCAAGGAGTTGTTGTTCCCAAACCAAAAACTATTGCTGATCTATTTCCACATCAGATGGGAGATTTACGTTTAAAATCAAATCATCTGGCTTTTGTTAAAATTAAAAGTAACGAAAAGAAAACAGATTCATTACTTGTTATAAATGATGGTTTTGTTGATATGAAAATAACATTTGACAGAGTTCCTAACCATATTACTATTAAAGCAAAACCTGAAATTATTAAACCTAAACAAAAAGCTTTAATTGTTGCAAGTTATGATGCAAGTTTAAACAAAAATGCAAAAGGGGAGCAAGAATGGGGATTTATGATCAACAGAGTAAATCTTATTATTAATGATGATAATAATCAACGAAACCGATTATCGATAAGTGCTTCTATTAAAGAAGATTTTTCCGTATTAACAGAAAAAGAAATTGCTGATGCAGCTATAATTAAATTTGATAATACTGTTTTTAATTTTGGGAAAATTAAACAAGGAGAAAGTGTTACACATGAATATACTTTTAAAAATGAAGGAAAAAATGATTTAATAATACGAAAAATTAAAGCAAGTTGTGGTTGCACGGCAACTAGCCCTGCCGATAAAATTATTAAAGGAGGCAAAACAAGTAGTATAAAAACTATTTTTAATTCAAGAGGAAAAAAAGGAAAACAAAATAAAACAATTACAGTAATAACTAATGACCCTAAAAATAGCACAATAATACTGAAAATTACCGGCGAAGTTGAAATACCTGGTTCATTACCAAAAGAAAACTAATTCTAATTTAATTTTTTTTCATTTTTTTAAAACCGCGTCATGTTTGGCGTGGTTTTTTTATTACTTTTACTTTTTATTCTTGATACGAATCAAGCCTACATGTGGTGGGCAGGGGTTGAAAATTATTGCTGAAAATCAGACGAGTGAAGTACTTGTTGCTTGTTTCTGGTTACTTGTTAAAAGTATAATGTTAAAAACAAGTAACAAGTAACCAGCAACAATACCAGATAGTTCTCTGATTTCATGATGATTTTCATATAAAATCAACTCTTGATTAACATTTTTATATAAAATAACATGCTTCAGTTTCTTAACAAAAAAGATATAAGCCAAAGTGATATTCTAAAACTTATAGAATACAGAATTGATGAAAATTTGGATATAGAATTTAAGCGCTCCGATGAAATATCGGTTGTTAATGACAGAATGCTTGATAAACTTTCTGTAATGATTTCATCTTTTGCAAACACAATTGGCGGGATTTTAGTTTTTGGTATTGAAACAAAGAAAAGAAGAGCAAGAGAAATTTCTTTTATCAATGGAAATGAAATAACTGTTGAAAAATTACAAAGTCTTTTAAACAGTCGTATTCAAAAAAATATTGAAAGTCTTGAAATTCATAAAATTGTTTTTGATAATGACGAAAGCAAATCGATAATATTATTTAAAATTCCCGAAAGCTCTAAAGCTCCACACATGGCTTACGATAAAAAGTTTTACAAAAGGTCGAATTTTAAAGAAGTTGTGATGGACGAATATGAAGTTAGAATGGCCTATAACAAAACAAATATTGCCGATATTGAATTTTTTGGATTAATAAACACAGGAGGAGTTCCGGTTTTACACAATGGATTATATACCGAAATGAACTTTTTTCCTAAATTTTTAATTAGAAACATTAGCAGCGCAATAGAACATACATATAAATTTGAGTTGTATATTCCATCGGCATTGCACGACCCAACTTTTTCGGCTTTGCAAAACAAATTTTCAAAACACGATGGCATACACAGTGTTTTTGCAATTGCTAACAAAAGCCCATTATTTCAGGAAGAACTTACAACTGTTATAGAAGCTAAATTGATAGTAAATCAGGAGAATTTTGAGGTTTATAATACCGAAAATATTATTATTAAACTTTACTATTCAAATGGTATTAAAAAACACGAATATTCTATAAAAGATACTTTCCGCTACAAGCAGTTTGAACTTAAACAAGCCGATTTTACCACAAAGCTTACTAACAATAATGATGTTATTCAAATAGAAGGTTGATTAGTTTATAGGTTTAACTTTTATTTTTTCACTTGCGTGATATTGTTTTTTATCTGTAGGAATTATCACACTTTAAAGTTAACTATTAAATAATATGTTTGCATTATTTTTCCATAAGAATATCGGAACTCAGGTACAATAGTAAAATGTTTAAACTGTTTTTCAAATCCGATACCAAAATCACCAAAATACAGCATTTTTTATGACCGCCATATATGACTATTTATCTGCAACATACAACTCCCCGCCAAGCATGTTTTTTTCATTATATTTTATTTAGAATAATAAAAAAATCCCATTTCGTTTTGAAAATCAGTTTTTTTTATTATATTTAACAAAATTTTTATTCTGAAAATATAATTATTTAGTTTTTAAAAATATTTCAAATGGAACAGTCTAAACTTGATAAAACAGATTTTGATATTATTGATATTTTATTGAAAAAAGCAAAAACACCTTATAAACAAATATCAAAACAATTAAATATTTCTTTGGGAACTGTTCATGTTAGACTTAAAAAGCTAGAAGCTCTTAAGGTTATACGTGGCTTTAATGTTGATATTGATTTTGAAGTGCTCGGATATAGTTTATTGGTTTTTATCGGGTTAATAATTAATGGGAAAAAACATGAAAATGTAGTTTCTGAACTTGAAAAAATTGAAGAATTAGTTGAGCTTCACCATACAACCGGAAAATATCACATGTTTGCTAAACTTTTATGTAAGAACACAAAACAATTACGTAAAATACTTATTAATCAAATAAATTCTATTGATGGCATAGAAAAAACAGAAACAACAATTTCTCTTGCAAGAATAATTTCTAAACCGGGTGTCTGTTCTTAAAAATAGCATGAAAAAGGGATTAATATAAGTTAATCCCTTTTTTAATTTAGAAATTCAATTTTATATTACTCCAAAACAATTTTCTCAACAACAACACCTTTATCTGTTGTTAATTTTATAAAGTAAATTCCTTTTGGATTATCACTTAAATTAACTGTACATTGTGTATTGTTAATTGTAAATTGATTAACAGTTCTTCCCTGCATATCCATAATTTCAACTCTCTCTATGCCTTCTGCCTGTATTAAAAATTTTCCATTTGTGGGATTTGGATAAATACTAATATTTTCAGCATTTATTTCCGGAACTGATATTGCAATATTTTCTAAAAATTCCACTTCGCCATCAACAGACATGCTATCTATATCCCAACTAAATGAAGCTAATGGGAATTTCATAGCAACATCATCTGTCCACCACTCATAATTATATGAAGTATCAGCACTTGTATGATATAACACCCAATTACCCAGTGAATCAAAATAAATTTCCTGAGTTTCAATTCTTGTTGAAAATATACGTAATACTTCATAAGTACCCAGTGGAGTAGTCATACTTCCCCATGCATCTGCTTCAACAAATTTATCAAGGATTTGAATCATTTTAATAGTATCAATTACTATTTCCCATTGAGAGTTATCATTAAAACTATTCAAATATGTAAATGGAAATTGTATAATTGTTTCACCAGGATTAAATTCAATTGCAACCATCCCTGTTTCAAAAAGATCTCCGACTATACCCATCATTTCCAAATTTGAGGTAGATTTATTCAAATATGCCCAAGCATTTTCTTCAGACATAAACATAGCAACATTGTCTCCTACAAATGCTGTGTCATAAGGTGTAGAAGCAGGACTAACAAAAGCCATAGTATCACGTGTATAAATTACTAAAGCTGAAAAGTCCCAAACCTGGCTTGCTCCGGCACTACCGGGAACTATTGTAGCATCAGGAATTGTATCAAATGCCTGATACACTTCATCTCCAACATCAACAATATTGTTAGAGTTAATTGTAATTTGTGCATTTAATGAAAATCCAATAAATACAGCAATAATTAAATGTAAAAAATTTCTCATAATAAATTAGTTTTTAAGATTAAATTTAAAATTAGTTATTTATAAAAAAAGCGTAGATTATATTAAGCTACGCTTTTTGGATTAAAAGTTTTTTATTAAAATTAATTAAGCAATAGCTTTTTTGTTATTACTTTACTATCTGTCTTTATTTTGATTAGATATACCCCCACTTCTTTATCACTTAAATTAATTTTAACATTATTAACATTATTTTTATATGATGAATAATAAATAACTTTTCCTGTAATATCAATTACTTCAACAGATTTAATATTTGAAATCGTAATATTAAATATATCTTTTGAAGGGTTAGGATAAATAGTTAATTCCTCACTACCATTAATTTTATTAAGTCCAACAGGAACAAGACCTACAAAGTACAGGTTGTCAACATCTAACACACTACCAATAACAGGTGTAGTTCCAGATGATGAAATAATAATGTTCATTGTATCCGGTGCAATCGCAAGTTGATAATCAATTAAAATATCAAACATAATCCAAGATGCTGTAGAAACATCTGAATAGAAAGCTCCTGTTGCAACAGTATCTGCAGAAGTTCCATTCCATTTTGTAAAATAACATCCTATTCCACATAAATCACCAGTAGAATTATAGTTATAATATCCTCTAAAATACTCAGGTCTGTCAGTATATGGTACACCTCCTGTTAAAGTTTGATTAGCAATATTAATTATTCCGAATGTCAATATTCCTGGTAATATATAAATACCCGAAGCATCTATAGTAGTTAATCTTGCAAAAGAAGCACCATCCTGAGCACCTGTAGTTTGCTCAGTTGTAGTCTCAAAAACAAGTCCAATGTCTGCATTAGTTGATTTCCAACCATCCGGGTTTGAATATGTTCCTGCAGAAGTCCAGTTTTCAAAACTGGCATTTGTTGGTTGTACTTGGGCAAACAAAATACTCCCAATAAATAACACAGCACAAAAAGAAAGTATAAATTTTTTCATAATTAATAAATTTTAGTTAGACAATATAATGTTCAAATATATTATTATTATTATTTAAAAACAAAAAATCTTTTATATTTTTATTTTATAATCATTATAGTTTCTGCCAATATATCCATTTAACCCTATTGAAAATATAAATGGTTGATAAGAGAATTCGCGAGTTTTAGAGTTTAAAGGAAAAGATAATCCTAACTGAAATACAAGTTTTACATATTTATAACCTACTTTTGTTGTCATAACCGGTTCTAAAAATAATCCTGTATTTTTGGCAGAACTTTGTTTCATATTTACCATTACAAAACGAGCAGCTAAACTAGCATCAAAAATTTCTGTGGCAGCTCCAATTGCAGGTTGAATAAAAATTCTGTTACTGGTAACATCCTCATACGACATCCATAAGTTATTATCCAATTTTGCTTTAAGTTTTCCTAAACCAAAACCACCAAATACTTCAAACCTTCCACTATTACCAAGTTTTGTGAAATATCCTGAACCTATTTCAACAAATTGATGCTTATGAAAATCATCGGTAGAATCAGATGTTCTGTTTGCAAAACTACCATTTAACATCACTCCAATATTGTCGGTAATTGCATAAGCAAATTGCGGGTCATTACCCGCAGTTCCTGTATGTATTGCACACTGAAACTCCCCTTTATTACTAAGTAGCGGAGTATTAATTACATTAGGAACATAAGCAGGGGTACAAGCATTAAAAACTAATGCAAAGAATAATCCTGCATATAACAATTTTAGAATTGCTTTAAAACTTCTATTTTTCATAATTCAAGTTATAGATTAGCAAACAAATGTAAAAATACTTTTTAAAATAAAAACAAATTAAATTATAAAATTATTGATATTGCTTCAAAAAGTCCAATAAATACGAATTCCATCTGGATAAACTATATTTTTCTAATACAGTTTGATTATATTTGCAAAAATAAATTTTAGAGTAAATTTAAAATAAATTTCTTTGATTAAAATAGAAAAACATATAATCAATAAACTTGACACAATATTTTCAGGAAAAAAAAACATTGTTATAATATTTCATTCCAATCCTGATGGCGACGCAATAGGATCAGGTTTAGCTTTATATATAATATTGAAAAATTTAGGTAATCAGGTTAAAGTTATTTCTCCTGACACATATCCAAAATTTCTTGAATGGCTGCCTGAAAATAAAAATATCATTATTTTCAATAAATCTAAAAATGACGCTATTCAATTTATAAATGATGCTGATGCCATTGTTTGTCTCGACTTCAATAATCTTGACAGGGTAAAGGATATGGCAACTTATGTAGCAAATTCAAAAGCAATAAAAATATTGATAGATCATCATCCAAATCCTGATAACTTTCCTGATATTGCTATCTCAAAAACAAGTGTTTCTTCAACTGCTGAACTTTTATATCAAATCATAAGACATTTAAATTATCAAAAATACATTACAAAAGAAGTTGCAGAATGTTTATTTACCGGCATCATGACAGATACAGGATCATTTAATTACGGCTTTAACCCTGCAACTCTTATTATTGCTTCTGAACTTTTATCTTATAGAATAAATAAAGATGAAATTTTTAATAATATATATAACAATTTTTCTTCAGACAGAATGCGACTAATGGGATACTGCCTTAATAGCAAATTAGAAGTTGTTCCTAAATTCAAAACAGCATTTATAAGTTTAACACAAAATGAATTCAGAAAATTCAATTATCAAACAGGCGATACAGAAGGCTTTGTAAATCTCCCTTTATCAATAGAGAACATCGTTTTTTCAGTTTTATTTACAGAACAAAGAGATCATGTTAAAATATCATTTCGTTCAAAAGGGGATTTTAATGCAAACGTATTTGCAAAAAAACATTTTAACGGTGGTGGTCATAAAAATGCTGCAGGAGGTCAACAATATAATTTATCAATAAATGAAACCATAAGTAAATTCAAAAAATTACTTGAAAAATATTCTAAAGAACTATCTTAAAATGAGATTTCTTAAAAACCTTCAAAAAGATTTGAATATGAGGCTCAATTCTATCATATAAAATTATTTATTATAAATGCCTAAAATTTAAAATGAGCTAAAATACTTAAAATTACAATCGTTTGAATTTATGCATTTTAGCTCATTTTAGTCACTTTAGTCACTTTAGTCATTTGTATTTTTACAGATAAAATGTGTAATTTTAGCACAAAATTTTATCCCGAGTTTTTGGGAAAAAATCTATAGATGATTATTAATAATTCTAAAACATATTATTTTTCAATTTTTATCATGTTAATTTTTGCTTTTTTTTCATGTAATAGTGATGTGGAAAAAATAACAGATAATGATTATTACAAATTCAAAAAACCTCTTGAAAACGTAAATAAAACACTTGTTGAAAAAGATAAAGTAAGAATTGAAAATTATTACAAAAGACGAAAATGGAATATGCAAGTATCAGGAACAGGATTATATTATAATATTTATCATAAAGGCAAGGGAGAAAAAGCTGAAAATGAAAAATATGCAACAATTAACTATGAAGTTAAATTACTTAACGGAAAACTTTGTTATACATCAGATTCACTTGGTCCAAAAACTTTTAAAGTTGGACATGGTGGCGTGGAAATCGGTCTTGAAGAGGGTGTTTTATTGATGAATGAAGGAGATAAAGCTCGCTTTATTATACCGCCATATTTAGCACACGGTTTAATTGGTGATGAAAATCGAATTCCTGCCCGTTCAATAATAGTTTATAATGTTGAATTATTAAAAGTTACAGACTAACAAAATTACAATTTGAATACAGCATTTAAACATATCAAAATTAATTTTATTAGTTTATCTATAATAGTTTTATTCATGCAATTTATTTCTTGCAACAGATCTGAATATCCGGGGTATGAACTTACTGATACAGGTATTGATTATAAATTACATACTACAAACGAAGGAAACCAAAAAGTAGATATTGGTGATTACTTGACTGTTGACATCATTTATCAAACTATTAATGATTCCATTTTTTTTAAAGCACATCGAAAAATTCAAATAACAAAATCGGAATTTGACGGATCGATCGATGAATGTTTTTCTATGCTTTCAGAAGGAGATAGTGCAACTTTTATTATTAGTGCCGAAGATTTTTTTGAAAAAACCGTTAATACATTTCTACCTTCTTTTTTTAAACATAAAGATGTAATGAAAGTATCGGTAAAAGTAATAAATGTAAAAACTACGGAACAATTCAAAAAAGAGAAAGATGAATTTCTTTCGTGGATCGAAGATTTTAGCGAATATGAACAAGTATTATTAAAACATTTTATAGAAGATGAGCAAATTAGTGTTGACCCTACAAATTCAGGACTTTTTCACTTAATAATTAAAGAAGGTAATGGCTTACCTGTACATCTCGGCGATACTATCTTTGTAAATTATGAAGGACGATTTTTAAACGGGAATATTTTTGATTCTACATGGAAACGAAATAAAGCTTTTGATTTTATTTATGGTCAGGAATGGCAAGTAATTCATGGGTTAGAAGAAGCTATTGGCAGAATGACCGAACAAGAAGAAGCTTTTTTTATTATGCCATCATATTTGGCTTTTGGCAATAAGGGTTCTTCAACAGGAATAATTCCACCATTTACTTCAGTAATATTTAAAGTAAAATTAGAAAGTATTAATAATAATATTTTTGATTCTTTAATTGTAAAACCATAAACTTGCAAAATAAAATTTAGAATAATCAAATGAAAAAAAATTACTTAATAATTATCGTATTCTTATTTGCTATATTTATTGTTTCATGCAAAAATTCCGATGATTTTAAAACTCATGAAACCGGATTGGAATACAAAATAATTACAGAAAACACTGACTCTGTTATACCACAAATTGGCGATATTCTAGTTTTAAAATTAAAATATACAAGAGAAAATGATTCCATTCTATTTGACACTAAAGAAATTCAAAGTTCTTTTAGAATGAAAATGGATGAGCCATCACACAACGGAGGATGTATTGAAGATGCATTTGGAATGATGCATATTGGAGATAGTGCAATTTTCAAGATCAATGCAAAGGATTTTTTCGAACAAACCAAAGAAAGGGAAACACCGGATTTTATTAAACTAGATGAAAAACTTATATTTTATATCAAATTAATTAAAATTTTCAATTATAAAGAATGGAAAGTTGAACGAGAAAAAATGCTAATAGCCAACGAAGAGCAAGAAATGGATCTTTTAAAGGGTTATTTACAAAGAACAAGCACAAAAGTTGAACCAACAGAAAGCGGATTATATTTTGTTAGCAATGTTGAAGGAAAAGGCAAACAACCCAAAAAAGGAGACAATGTAAGTGTGCATTACACAGGGGCTTTTATTAGTGGTAAACCGTTTAGTTCTTCTTATGAACTAAACGAACCAATGAAGTTCAGGCTTGGTATTAATGAAGTAATTGAAGGTTGGGACGAAGGAATTGCCTTAATGAAAGAAGGAGGCTCCGCCACATTAATAATTCCATCTAAACTTGCCTATAAAGATGTAGAAAAAGGACCAATACCTCCATATTCTACTTTAGTTTTTGAAATTGAATTATTGTCGGTTACATCATATTAAAAATTTAAAATTAATAATATTATAAAATGCAAAAATTTAAATTATGAAAAAATTACTTTTTACAACACTAATTGGCTTATTTGCTTTAAGTTTTAGTTTTTCTCAAAAAGCTGAGCAAGATGATGGTTTTATAACTACTCCATCAGGTTTAAAATATAAAATTACTGAAAAAGGAAGAGGTATTAAAGCCGAAGCCGGTGATAAAGTTTCCTTACATTATACAGGAAAACTAACTAACGATACTGTTTTTGACAGTTCATATCCCAGAAAACAACCATTCACTTTTACTTTAGGAAAGGATCCGGTAATTAAAGGTTGGGTCGAAGGTGTTGCCCTTTTACATCAAGGCGACAAAGCTACTTTTATTATACCACCTGAATTGGGTTATGAAGCTCGTTCAACCGGCAAAATTCCTGCAAATTCAACTTTAATATTTGATGTTGACCTTATTAATGTTCAGAAAGCAGTTAAAATTACAGCTTATGATACTACAGGAATTGAGTATAAAACTACTGAAACAGGTTTAAAATATTTTGAAATTAATAATGAAAAAGGAAAACAAGCAAAAAAAGGTTATAGAGTTTCAGTACATTATACCGGTTATTTAAAAGATGGCAAAATATTCGATTCTTCGGTACAAAAAGGTGAACCAATAAAAATAGAATTAGGTGCAAATCAGGTTATAAAAGGTTGGGATGAGGGTTTATCACTAATGAGTAAAGGAGATAAATTTCGTTTAATAATTCCTTACCAACTTGCTTTTGGCGAAAAAGGCAGACCACCTGTAATACCGGAAAAAGCTGAACTTACATTTGATATTGAACTTATTGATGTACTTCCACCAATTATTGTTGAACCTTTTAAGATTAAAGGCAAAAAGCAATACACAACAGAATCTGGTCTTAAATATATTATTGTTAAAGAAACAAAAGGTGAAAAAGTTCCTGAAAATGCAACAGTTACTGTACATTATACTGGTTATCTTGACGATGGAACAATATTCGATTCTTCAATAAAAAGAGAACAAGTTTTTTCGTTCCCCTTGGGCAAAAGCAGAGTTATAAAAGGTTGGGATGAAGGTATTGCACTGATGAAAAAAGGAGAAAAATTCCATTTTACAATACCTTACAACTTAGCTTATGGTGAAAAAGGCTATCCACCGGTAATTCCGGCTAAAGCTGAATTAACTTTTGATATTGAATTAATAGATTTTTAATAAATTTAGTCAGGCAATAAGCTATCTATTTCTTCAATATTGATCGTGGGTGGCATAACGCCATTCTCTATTTTTCGGGAAACATATTCTGCTGTTTTCATTGCCTGTTCTTCGGTTTCAAATCCACGAAGACCTTGTACTGCTGGAACATGTGGTTGGTTGATATATATGTTGCCGTTTACATAGATCTGATAGCCCCAACCAATACTATCGTTATATAAAGTTTTTATTTCCAGATTCATTTCTGTTTTGTCAACAATACCTATATCAACATTTTCAATCTTTTCAGTATTAGTTTGACATGCACAAAACAACATAAACAATATAAATATTGGATAATATACTTTCATTACTTTATAATACAAATTGAACTATAATAGATATTTATTTCGTTTTCACTTATTTGTAAATAATAAATTCCATCGGGAATCTGAGTTGATTTTATTTTTAATTTAAGATTATATGCACCAAATTTCTCAATTTCAAAATGTTTAGTTACCACACTCCCATTACTGTTATAAATCTGTATATCTGCTTTCTGTGAACATTCAGGTGCATTTATATAAAATTCATTACTGGAAGGATTAGGGTAAACCATACATTCAACTCTCTTTTTAATTTCCAGTATTCCAACTGCCGGAATAAACTCATAAAAATCATCAAGATAATTACCATTATAGCCTGTTCCTAAATAGGCTTTACCGTTAACTACAAATGCAGTTGCATTAGATCTTGCAGGTCCGGGGAAATCGTCTTTTTGTTCCCATGTCTGGTTCCAATAATTAAATACCCATACATCTTTTTTATAATTCAAAGTACTATCATAACCAGTGGCTATATAAGCATCCGGATAAATACTGAAACCGACAGCACCATAACGAGGACTTCCCGGAAAAGGTGCTTTTTCTGTCCATGTATCTGTAATTGTGTTGTATTCCCAAAAATCTCTTGTAAATACACCATCATCACCAGTCCCAACATATGCGATATCTCCCATACTAAAACCAACTGCCTGTTTTCTCGGTGTCCCGGGAAACTCGGCAATAGTATCCCAGGTATTTGTAAGCGGATTATATTTCCAGAAATCATTTGTCAGTCCATATTGATCTTGTCCTGTACCCACATAGCCAAAAGAATCTACACTAAAGGCAACTGCCTGTCGCCGAGCTGTACCACCAAAATCAGCAACCTGAGTCCATGAATCAGTTAAGGGATCATATTCCCAAAAATCTCTAAAAAAAGGATTATCTCCATTACCTAAACCTACATAGGCTTTTTCGTTTACAACAAATGCAACTGCAGAACCTCTGTTTAAACCCGAGCCTATTGCTCCTCCAAGACTTTCTTTTTTATTCCATTCTTCCGAAAATACACTATAGGCAAACAAACTTCTTTTGTACCCTTCTGCGTCTAATCCTAAGCCAATATATCCGGTACTATAGATTGAAAATCCGATGCATGCTCCTTTTGGGGGTCCATCTACCGAAATCTTATTAATCCAGACATCTTGTGCACAAACTGTACTAATAAATAAAAATAGTATGATAATTATTTTTAATTGCTTGCTATGCATTTTATAATATAATTATTTTTTTAATCCAAACAATATCATCACCATAAGCAATAAGCTGATATACCCCTTGAGAAAATTCATTCTTTAATATTATATTTTCAGAATTATTAATATTTGTTCCCCAAACTTTAATTCCATTAATATTATAGAGTGAAATCTTTTTTATTTTACTTGCTCCATTCCCTAATATAATAACAGATTTGTCTATTAATGGATTGGGAAAAACATTAAACTGTATATCATTTGATAAGTCTTCAACCAGCAAAGCCTCGTATGGTATATAAACATAAAAACTACGGCGCAAACCCGAATAACCTTTTCCTGTTCCAACATAGGCTTTATTATCTATTACAAAAGACCCTGCATATTTTCTGCCATCACCGGGGTAATTATCCCTGAGCGTCCACGAATCTGTTGTAAAATTATATTCCCAAAGATCATCTTTAAAACCGCCATCTGCACCAAGACATATATATCCTTTATCATTAATAAAAAATGCACTTACCCCTGCCCTTTCGTAGCCTGGGAAATCTGATTTTTGCAACCATGTATCTTTAGCCGGATCATATTCCCACATATCTTTTCTATATGCTTCATTATCGGTACCCAAACCAATATATGCTTTATTGTTTACGGTAAAACTTGTAAGTTGATATCTTACACCCCCCGGAAATGGTTCTCGTATTACCCACTGATCGTTATAAGGCTTATATTCCCAAAGTTGATCTGTATAATCATTTGGTCCTTTTTTGCCACAACAAACGTATCCTTTGCCATTAATTGAAAAAGCTGTTGCAAAGTAAATCCCTAATCCGTTCCCTCCCGGATAATCTGAAAGTTGCACCCACGAATTTGTTACAGGGCTATACTTCCACATATCGCTCAATATATTTCCATTTGGAGCTATTGCACTATCAGCACCCAAACCAACATAGGCATAATTATCGATTGTAAAGCTGATTGCATTTCTTCGTACCGATCCCGACAAATTTGCTTTTTGTGTCCAAGAATCAGTTACCGGATCATATTCCCATAAATCATTTTTAACTGTATCGCTTGTATCTTGACCTGTGGCAAAATAGCCTTTATTTCCTATTGAAAAACTAACACATCTTTCTCTCTTGTCTCCTCCAAATGATGATTTCTTTATCCATATATTACCTGTCTGAGCTATTACAGAAAGTGTAATCAATAAAATAAATAATATGATGGTCAACCTCATCATTTATTGAAAGATAAATTTACCCGATTTTATTTTTTGATCCTTATACAGTATTACGAAGAAATAAATCCCACTTGCTAATTGTTTCCTTTTAAATACTATTTCTCTATTAGTAAATGGATTTACAAATATCATTTTCCCCGATTCGTTTACAATAACAATTTTCAATTCTTTATTTTCCATTCCCTGTGGTGCATCAGATAATGAAATTCTTACTTGAGTTTTGGCAGGTACAGGATAAACATCAACTTTAATAAGTTTATTGTATCTATTGATAACAGATAATACCTGATCGAAACACCAGAAATCGTTAAAATTAATGCCGTTTGTTCCTGTACCAACATAGGCTCTGTTTTCTATAACCATTGAAACCATAAATCGCCTTTTTGAACCCGGAAAATCTTCTATCTGTGTCCATATATCGGTTCCCGGGTTGTATTCCCAAACATCTCTGAAATCTATTCCTGTACCAAAATTATTACCTGTTAAAATGTATCCTCTTCCGTTTAGGGCAAAACCTGTAGCTCCTTCTCTTATAGTTGGACCAACATTTGCTCTTTGTACCCATTGGTCGGCACTGGGTTTATATTCCCAAAAATCTTTACCAGAACCATAACTGCCGTTACCTGTTCCAAGATAACCTTTACCATCTACAGAAAAAGCTACTCCTGTATTACGTGGATTACCGGGAAATTCTGCTATTGTATCCCAAGTATTTGTAATCGGATTATAAGAATAAAATTTATTTTGTTCAACAGCTGCATCTCCCGACCCTACATAGCCAATATCATTAATTACAAATGCCGCGGCTCCTGCACGTGGGTCTCCCGGAATGTTACTAATTTCCGTCCAAACATTTGTTGTGGGATCATATTCCCAGAAATCTGTATAGAAACCACTATATCTGCCCGATCCCACATAAGCTTTATTCTCAATTGTAAATGCTACTGCATGATATCTCTTCCCTCCTCCAAAATCTGCTTTTTGTGTCCATGTATTAGTTACAGGATCAAATTCCCATATATCACTATAAGAATCAGCATTTGTATGTCCTAATCCCATATATCCTTTTTTGCCTATAGAAAATGCTGTTGCTCTATGTCTGCCTTCTGCCGGTAAAGTAGCTTTTTGTTGCCAAACATTTATTGCAAGCAAATTACCTGATATAAACAATATTAATAAATATATTACAAGATTATTTTTCATTGTTCAATACTATTGAATAATAAGTTTCTTATGATATACTTTCTCTTTATTATAAATTGCAAGAATATATATCCCTGAATTTAATTCACTTAAATCAATTTTACCAGAATATTTATTTTTCTTAAAAACTGTTTTCCCATGCATATCAATTATCTCAACACTATTAATTTGGGTAATAGTTCCCTCTCCTTTGGATAGGGTTAGGGTGAGGCTTTCAGTTGCAGGATTAGGATATATAATCAAATAACCTTTCTCTATTTCGTTCACAAATGAGGAAATATAAGAATGTACCGAAATATCTATTGTAAAATTTCCTGTATCAAGATTCCAGCCTTGTACAACTGCATATAAAGTATCTAAACCTTGTACAGGAAAAATAATCTCTGAATGAGGACTGCAATTTGCATTATCATCGTTATAGAAAACTACACTATCATTTTTATTAACTATTGAGAGATAAGTGTCGAAATTTGATTCGCATAATGATATTTTTAATGAATCAATTGTTGTATCTTGTATTGCAACTCTATAGTATATGTCGGGAGAATCATATAATGTCATTTGATTTGTATAACATATTGAATTGCTGTTATTATCGGAATATGGAATAGCAGGGACATCAATTGGGTCGGTTATTTTGTCGCCAATATAACCGGAACAATTTAAGCCATTAGGAATAGTTATTTTAAAATCCATAACAGAACCCCAAACAAATGAATCACAGGGATTAATATTAAGTGAACCACCTTCGTAATGTACAATTCGCATTCTTGTTTCTCCGGCAACAGCATATGCCGGTACTGTAAATATAAATGTATCTATAGGAACAGGAGGTATTCCTACCCAAGTACCAATCGTTTCAAATAAGTCGAAAGATTCGCTCTGGTCGAAATCTATCCACACTTGCCCAACTCCGGTATAATTGTTTCCGCATGTTCCGAAATGTACGTAAAGGCTATAAGTAGAATCTACACTTAAATCTGCCCAATTTGTTGGTAGTGTTGTTAAATCTTGAACACCAACAACACCAGGACAACCGATAAAATCAATGCTATTTGTTTCGCCCACAAGCAAAACTGTATCAACGTTAGAATCTATTGTTGAACTTGGTCCACCATCCATGCAATACTGTGAGTAAGCTGACGATAAAAGCAGTATCGACAACAAGCTTATAAATATATATTTTCCCATTTGTGTAATTGCTTTTTACAAATTTAAGAATATATATTGAACTTCTGCAGAAAAATTAAACTTTTTTAGTTGTGGCAAAAAAAATCAAACAAGGGAAACTATCAATTAATAGCCGGCATGTATGAGCTTACAATAACTAATAATAGGAATGATTGAATAAAGCAAATTGCTCATCCAGAATCACCAATTAGCCTTTTAGAATTACATTTTGATAATTTTATTAAAAAGATATGTTAAATTTTATTAAATTTGATTTTGATTATTATTTTAAATCTTTTAAAAAACAACACTATGAAAAAAAACAATATTAAAATTACTTTTAATAGAGTTATGCTATGTGCAATTTTTATTGGAATTTTTACAATATGCCAATTTGAAAACATTTTTTCACAAATTAAAAATGATTATTCAATTACCAATAAATTTACTCAAAATAAAATACAAGTTGATGATAATATAGTGGCTGTCGAAACCAAAAATCAGGATTTTATTGATTCACAAGAAATGCCTCAAGTAAATACTGCTTGCTTTATACAGAATAAAGGACAGATTGGAGATGCTGAAGGCCAGTTACACCCTGAAGTATTATATAAATCGAGTTTCAATGATGTGACCATGTTTTTTAAAAACAATGGTATTGTTTATCTTTTCAACAAATATGAAAAGGTTCCTACTGAAGAATCACAAAAAGCAAGAAATCAAGGAGAGATGGTACTGGCAAATGTTCTTGAAACAAAACCCATGATGTTCAGAATGGATTTACAATTTCTTAATACTAATCCGGATGTTAAAGTCATGACTTCAGATGAAAGGTCGGAAGTGTCGAATTATTATCTGGCTCATTGTCCTGAAGGAGTCCTTAATGTTAAAAATTTCAACAAGATAACCTATAAAAACTTATATCATAATATTGATCTGGTTTATTATTTCACTAATAATGGATTAAAATATGATATAATTGTGAATCCCGGTGGTAATATTTCTGATATCAAATTCAAATATGAAGGTGCAGAAGATATATCTGTTTCACCCGATGATGAACTTATTATAATATATGCTGGTGACCAAAAACTAACTGAAAAAAAGCCAATTGCTTTTTTCCAAGATGAAGAAGGAATATTTCAAAATATCTCATTCTCTTTAGATAATACTTCTGACATTATTGGTTTCACAGGTGAAAATGAAATTTTTCAGAATACTCTGATAATTGACCCTGCAATTACATGGGCTACTTATTTTCACAATACAAATTCCTCAAATTCAGGCTGGTCAAACCCGGAATATGATGCCAGTGGTAATTTTTTCTTCGCAAATCAGACATATGATAATGCTTTTCCATTGGCAAATCCTGGCGGGGGTGCATATTATGATGCTATAAAAACAACTATGATAAAAGTAGCAATACTAAAGTTTAATGCAAACAGAACGCTTATTTGGTCAACTTATTATGGAGGTGATGATTATGATTGTCTTGCAGGTTGCACAGACTATGGGAAATCTCTTGCTTTGGATAATTCGGGAAATGTTTACGTGGGTGGTTATACAGATGTCGGCACAACTATTTTCCCAACATATAATCCTGGAGGAGGAGCATTTTACCAAGATCAGAGCAGGTGTTATGGAACAACATCCTTTTTTCTTAAATTTAATAATGATGGAGTTCGCCAGTGGGCTACTATTTTTACTCATGAAAATGCTTCAACAAGCGGAACAATGATTCGAGTAAACGGAATAACATGCGATGGTACCAACCTTTATTTTACAGGACAGCAATACGATTGGACGCCAGCTAATACAATCCCACTAAGAAATCCTGGTGGCGGTGCTCATTATCAATCTTCAATTCTGGGTGATCAGGATGTTTTTGTCGGGCGTTTTATTGGTTCTTCCTGTGTTCTGAACTGGTGTACTTATCTACATAGTACAAATCCTGCAAATACCGCTTATGGACAAGGTCTTGATCTACATTGCGATCCAAGTGGAAATTTATTTCTTACTGGACGAGAATCTGGCGCAAACAGCCATCATTATTTGGTTAATCCTGGTGGTGGAGCCTATTATCAAAGCACAAAAGGTGCCAATGGAGACCTGTTTATTACAAAATTCAATACTTCATTAACTGCCGTTTGGGGTACATATTATGGTGGTGATGGAATGGATATTCCTTCTACTGTAGAACCTGATGGACTGGGTAATATTTACATTATTGGAAGATATACTGCAAGCACTGATTTCCCAGTACAAAACCCAGGTGGTGGTGCATTATACCAAGCAGCGAAATCCAATGCTGCCTGTGATGGCTTTCTTTTAAAATTCAATACTTCATGTGTCAGACAATGGGCTACATATCTGGGAGCAAATGTTCCCTCTGCAGGAAGCGACGAAAATCATTTTTCAGGTATCGCATTTAATTCAAGTAATGATAATATATTTCTTTCAGGTTATACAAAAAGCACAGTAATGACAACTTTATTTCAGGCAGGATCCTATAATCAAGCAGCAAATGCAGGAGATTATGATATGTTTTTTTATGAATTAAACAGTTCTGGTGTTGTACAATGGGCATCCTATTATGGAAAATCACTTAGAGAGACGATATATAATGGTCGTTTAGGATATTATAGCAATTCCTGTGGTGTAAGAATTATCACACCTATTACTTCTACTTCAACAAATTTGACTGGTGTAGATCCAGGAAATGGTGCATGGTATCAGGGAACTACGACTTTTTCCAATAATGATTTTCTGATGGATTTTGGTACTATGACTGCACCTTTATCGGTTAGTGTTTCAATTACTGCTTCTGCAAGTACAATCTGTGCTGGAACTAATGTTATTTTTACTGCAACACCTGTAAATGGAGGAACCCCAACATATCAATGGTATTTAAACGGATCAACGGTTGGTTCAAATAGCCCTACTTATTCAAATTCATCTTTGTCTGGAAGTGATCAGGTATATTGTATAATGACGTCTTCCTTATCTTGTACAACTGGAAGTCCTGCTACTTCAATTACAATTACAATGACAGTCAATCCTCTTCCTGTTACTCCAACAAGTGTATCAGCTTCTCCAACTACAATATGTGCAGGAAACTCAACATCTCTAACTTATTCAGGTGGTTCAGGTACTACATTTAATTGGTATACTGGTTCATGTGGTGGAACGTTAATAGGTACAGGAAATAGTTTTTCTGTATCACCTACAACAAATACAACTTATTATGGCGCATGGCAAAACAGCTGTGGCTTGTCTACATGTCAGACTGTTGCAATAACTGTTAATCCTTTACCTGTTGCCCCAACAAGTGTTTCAGCATCTTCAACAACTATATGCTCAGGTAACTCTACATCATTAACTTATTCAGGTGGTTCAGGTACAACTTTTAACTGGTATACAAGTTCATGTGGAGGAACACTAGTTGGAACAGGAAATAGTTTTTCTGTATCACCTACAACAAATACAACTTATTATGGCTCATGGCAGAATAGCTGTGGTTTGTCTACATGTCAGACTGTTGCAATAACTGTTAATCCTTTACCTGTTGCCCCAACAAGTGTTTCAGCATCTTCAACAACTATATGTTCAGGTAACTCCACATCTTTAACTTACTCAGGTGGTTCAGGGACTACATTTAATTGGTATACTGGCTCATGCGGTGGAACCTTAGTAGGTACAGGAAATAGTTTTTCTGTATCACCTACAACAAATACAACTTATTATGGTGCATGGCAGAATAGCTGTGGTTTGTCTACATGTCAGACAGTTACAATAACTGTTAATCCTTTACCAGATGCTGCAGGCACAATTACTGGTCCTATTGCAGTTTGCCAAGATCAGAATGGAATTACTTATACAGTTCCAGTAATAGCAAATGCTACTTCTTATGTTTGGACTTTTCCATCAGGATTTACAGGAAGCAGTTCGACAAATTCAATTAGTTTAAATATTGGAGTTACAGCAGTATCTGGGAATATTACAGTTTATGGAACTAATGCTTGTGGAGATGGAATATCTTCAACTCTTGCTGTAATTGTAAGCACTGCTTCAATTGACCCAACAAGTGCATCAGCAACAAACTCTACTATTTGCGAAGGTACTTCAACAGATATTACTGTAAATGGTGGAAGTTTGGGAATTGGAGCAGATTGGTATTGGTATGAAGGAGGATGTGGAAGTGGTTCATCAATTGGGAAC
>Ga0307990_1000070_pt1 | contig 93882 bp, 104 predicted proteins | sample EllFjometagen129_FD_203168 | JGI IMG/M metagenome (GOLD analysis project Ga0307990, IMG submission 203168) | Marine microbial communities from Ellis Fjord, Antarctic Ocean - #129 | ecosystem: Environmental > Aquatic > Marine > Unclassified | place: Southern Ocean | collected 2014-10-08 | reverse complement strand
CCTGAATGGGGTTCAGGTGGTCGGAGGTTCAAATCCTCTCGTCCCGACCAAATATGATGAAGGGTTCCGGTAGGTTACGGAGCCCTTTTTCTTTTTCTATTTTCCGATACAGGTTGGCCTGTGCCGATTTTGTGCCAAAAATATCTTGATTACATCGATATTTTTTCCATATTTGAGCGTAAATGTTCAGGGCTGAGATGAGCATACTTTAGAACCATATCGAGGCTGCTATGGCCTAAGATCTCTCTTAGTTCGTTTAATGGCATTTCGGCCATTACAGCCCAGGATGCAAAAGTATGGCGTAGCGTGTGGAAGTTTATATCGTCAAGTCCAGCCCTTTTCGCGGCATTTGAAAATGCCTTATGAACACTTTTTATGCGATCGCCTTTGTAATGGAAAATCACTCCAGAAAAGTGTACCGGAAATTGTGCCAATATTGTACCATGTTTTTTTGTAAATGGAATCAGCCGATCTTTCCCGTTCTTCGTGTTTGTGCAAAAAATGAAGCCAGGCACCCTTTCTATATCCTTACGTTCTAATCGTAGAATTTCACTTTGTCTCATGCCTGTTGCCAGCGCCCATTCTACAATAGGTTTAAGATGTCCTTTGCATTCTGAAAGTAATTTATTCGCTTCCAGCTTAGTAAGAAATCGGAGCCGGTTATTCTCTTTCTCTTTTTTGACTGTTGCTACAGGGTTGATGTCCGCAATTTCCCATTCTAAGATTGCTGTGTTGAAAGCATGAGATAATAAATTTAACGGCCGATTTACTGCCGCAGCGGATAACCCCTCATCAAGCCGGGATTTTTTGTATTGATTGAGTAGTTGACGTGTGATTGTGGAAATCTGGATATCACCAAAGAAGCGCAGAAGAACTCGGATGGTGTAGAAGTCGTCTTTCGGTCGTTTTTTGGTGGGGGAAATTTCTTTGTAATAGCGAGTGAGTAAAAGGTGTTGCAAAGATCACATGAAAACCCAATAAAAACATTTACTTAAAGCAGAAAAGCCGCTATAATGGATGCAAATAATAACCACAAAACCCACATCCAAAATAGAGGCTTTTCATGCACCATAAAAATATCAAAAAAGAAGTGATAACGCAACTTAAAAAAGAGTTTCCTGACTGGAAACGCCTGCCGAAAAAGATGAAAAAAGAGCTTGCCGGCAAAGTTTTGAAAGAAATTGTCGGTGAGTACGATTTCAAGCAGGTCATAACAGCTCCGGCTGAAGAATTACTTGGCATAGATAATCAAATTTCTGGCGACGGTATTATCAAACTCGATGAAATGGGTCAATTCATCGATAGAATTACCAGTGACAGGATCATAAAATTCAGCAACTATGATCGGTCCGCGATTTATATCAAAGATGAAGAACTACTTTATCATCGACCAACTGGTCGATGATAAAGTCATCAATGCTTTACTCGCTTACGACAGTTACAGTCCCTCCATGCGAGAGACCTTTCTAAGCCATCTATTTCGTGCTGAATTGTTGAAGTGCATTAAATACCCTGAAATCAGTTACCGTAAATTTTGCACAGAAGAATATTTTGGTTTGGATCGCAAACAAAACCGGGTTTTTATCGGTTTGCCGCTACACAGACAAACAACCATTGACCATTACGAACTTAGTAAATTCAGAAACAATCTGACCTTTGTCCAGCAAATCAATCTTCTGGTTTACTTTCTTCACCATTTTTATCAGTCAGGCCTGCTTGGCGACTGTACCCTTTTCGGAGTTGATTCCACTGAGTTAGCCAACGATTGCAATATTCCCCTGGCCAGCATGGAGATCAGAGGGAAAAAGATACGAATTTATGAGGACCTCGATTGCGACTGTGGCGCGCGTCGCAACAAAAGAGATAAATCTCTTTTTGTAGTTGGTTATCGAATGCATACCCTTACAGTCATTGACGTTGAGAGCAAACAGAGCTTCCCTCTTGTTTCTTTACTTGCACCGGCCAATCATCATGATAGTCATTTTCTTCCTTTTTTGATCAAACTTGCTCAAGCTATGGGCCTTGATCTTAGTCTGGTTACCGCTGATGAAGCCTATCACGATAAAGACGGCACCCTCTTTGAAGAGACTGGCGTAATTGTAACAACTCCACCATCCTCAAAAGTCAACGCTCCTGAAAATGTTGACGCCGAAACTGGTGAAGTTTTCTGTCACAACGAATGTGTTATCCCGATGCAGCACGTTGGCAGCGATGGCCAGGAACTTGAATATAAATGTGATGCTGAGCCAGGCCAATGCCTGCACTCTGAAACTTGCCCACAATATCGCTTTTTACCAATGGACAGTGGTTTGTTTCAGCGTATGCCGTTTTCTAGCAAGGGAATTGAAGATGCACATGAAATTCGCAAAAATTGCGAACGACCCTTCAACTTACTGAAAAACCAAGCTGGTCTTGAAAAAATCAGAGTACGCAGTCAACATGCCACCATGTGCAGGTGCACATTTGCTACCATAGTCGTCTTACTCATAAAGATGGCCGGAAAGCGAAAAAAGAGAAAAATTGCAAAAGAACCCATGCACTTATTGGAGAGATGTGCCAATATGTAATTGATAAAAACATTACGATCAACTTACAGCTACTGTTTTTTGTCTGCAATTATTTCAGTACGCTCTGAATAGGCTACACCCCTTCGAAAGGGTTTAAAAATTAGCAAAAAATAAAATCAGCGGGCTGAATCACAACTCTCAGTACGAAAAACAACCAAAAACAAGCCATTTTATGGCTACTAAATCCTTTATCATTTTCAAATTTGACTACGTTGCAACACCCTTAATCTATCTCTTCCCATACGGACAATTCTGGTTTCTGCAGGCCCTATTTATTATTTTCATGGCGGTTACAATACTTGAAAAATTTGAAGTGACTACCGATTTCAAACGATGGTCGTTCAGTTTTCTGAGCGCTGTAATTCTATTGATGACGGTAAATGCAACATACCAGTTGAAATTATTCAATCTCAACGGTTGTTTGTACCTGTTTCCTTTTTTTCTGCTCGGTATGGGCTTGCAAAGATTTTCAGATAAAATTCTGATAAAACCTGTCCTTCCCCTGCTGCTTGCCGTATTTATATTAGGTTTAATATTGCAACAACTCAACTGGTTTGAGCTTGTAGCTTTGGAACGTCAACGTCATGGGTTACTCAGCGTAGTCGTGGGAGTAACTGGAATCTGTCTGGTTTTTTACCTGAAAAGGTCAGTTACCTGGCTGGCAAAAATTGGCTATTTTTCTTATAGCATCTACCTTTTTCATATATTTGGTACAGCTGGCAGTCGTATATTATTACGCATAATGGGCCTCGAAAATACTTTGCTGCTCTTCCTTGGCGGCGTTTTCGCTGGGGTGGGTTTATCTATTTTCGTTGAGTTTATACTGTTAAATAATGCTTTGACCCGTCGCGTATTTCTGGGCTTAAGATAAATCAGCAGTTTAGCCAGGAACTGATTGATTCATGGCTAAACTGCTGAACTACATATAAAGCGTGGTGCATTGCCTTTCACTGCAGGACGGCTGCGGAGATGGTTTTATCTTTATTCAGAACGATCTTTAAGGCGTTTCTCTTGACAACTGATAGAACAGCGTGTTAGCGGTAGGTAAATCTGAAAAAATATTTCGCACTGGTCCTTTTAATGGCTGTCCCCTGAAAATCAATTTTCCATCATCCATGGCACCAATCGGTTGTCATTAGATTAAGGATTCATCGATGAATGATATGATGCAGCGCTATGTCAAAAGAAACGATAAGGTGAGTTTTCGAGATTTCGATTCTGAATGCATCCTTTTGCACTTGGACTCCGGTTGTTACTATACCCTTAACGGGGTCGGAAGATTTATCTGGCAACAATTGAACCCCTGTACCCAGTTGGCCGCTGTTCATGCGGCAATACAAGACCATTTTGCAGTGAATGCAAAACAGGCCGAAAGTGATCTCAATGAGTTGATTGACCATCTACTGAGCGAGGATCTGGTTGTCGTTGATGACGGATCGGCGGTCTGAAGTGCTTCGCCGATTGCCGGCAAATCTGTTTCTCCTCCTGCAACTGTTGGTGGCAATACCGTTGATTTGGGCTATGTTAGCCGGGATGAAATTACCGGCTCTGTTACACACTCTGGATCGGCCCTCCCGGCCTCGACGGAGATTTGATCCGGCGGCTTTTGAGCTGGCTGGGCTGGTCTGGCGTTATACTTATTTCATCTTGATAAAATTCACTCGCTTGAAAAAGCCCTGCCAGCTCCGTTCGCTGGCAGTATTTGCCTTGTTGCGTCGTCGAGGACTGGATATTCGTATCCATTTCGGGGTTACGAAAGATGACCTGCTAATGACGGGGCATTGCTGGGTTAGCTTGAGTGGTGAGCAGGTTTTGGAACAGCATGACCCTCGGGAAATCTATATAGAAACCTATACTTATCCACCATTGGAAACAGTTTTCGGTGATCAGTTTAAATTATGAAATTATCTGCTAAACTTATTCGAGGATGTTGATGATTGACGATCTACTGAATACCTTGCTGTCGGCTAACGAGTTAAGTGAGATCGGCAGTTTGACGACCTACAACTATTATTTTCACGGGTTGACGGTCTCGGTTATTTCAAACTCCTTGGCAATATTAGAGGCTATTGACGGTTTGTTGGGGTATTTCCGTGTCGATCCCGTGGCGGAGACGGGGGAGCTAAGTTTCTGTTTGCTACACAACCCTTCGTCAATTATGGCTCGCCACCCGGAGGTCCGTAATAATGGCGAGCTGCTTTTTGATTCCCGTTATGATTCTGAGCGAAAAGTAGGGATTGATTTCCAGTATTATGCCTGGGATCATTACCAGGTTGCAGATTTCGGTCTCTTAGGCAGTTATCTGGTGGATATTCCCAAAGGACAGATGGTGGGCCTATTTCCCGATCCCTTATTGATCCACCCTCGTATTTTGTCAAATAATATCTTTATTACCGCATTCACCGAAATGTTGCGGGCCCGGGATCTCTTTCTGGTGCACGGCGGGGCGGTAGTCCGTGCAGGGCGGGGTGTTCTGATCCCCGGTTATTCGGGAAGTGGTAAAACGACGCTCTCTCTAGCTTTGGTTCGCAGGGGCTTCCAGTTTCTAGCTGACGATCGTCCGGTTTTGAAAAAAGAGGGTGCTGGCTTTTCTCTGTTGGCTTTTCCGGAAGCCATTGACGTTACCGATAAGACCATTTCTTTAATACCGGAACTCAGGGATTTGCCGGAAAGTTTTTTCAACCGAGGTTTGCGGAAAAAGTCCTTTTGGGTCGAGGATGTATACCCTGAGACTATCGTTGACCGTTGTCAGGTGGAGATCCTGCTTTTTCCGAAGATATCGGCAGGCTCTGAAAGCCGCCTATTGCCGCTGACCAAGATTGAGGCCATCACCCGCCTTTTACCCCATAGTCTGCTGGTCCTGAACAAAAAAGCTGCCGACCGCCAGTTTGACCGGCTCTGCCAGCTGGTCGACACGCTTTCATGTTATGAGTTGGAAGCGGGTGGGGACATGCTGGATGTCAACCATCTACTAACGGAAATTGTTTAATTGAAACTGTCACCGGAAGAGCTTTTTATCACAGATATATTACGTTCTTTTGTCGCTGGCCATCCCGCAGGCTGGACTGGGGCACCGTTGCCGACCGGTCTCGATTGGCAGGCCATCCTGGCCATTGGTCACTATCATAATCTGTTGTCCCTTTTTTATCATGAGATCAGTCGTCAGGGTCAGGCTGAGCAACTGCCGTCATGGTTTCGGCAGCAGTTGCGGCAGGAATTTCTGCAGAATACCGCTTTTACCCTACTCTATGAAGCAGTACTGGGTCAGGTTCAGGATGCCTTGGACTGCCAGGCAATTCCATTTATCATTCTTAAAGGGCCGTCAATTGCCGCTGAGTTTTATCAGCCGCGGGAAGTGCGGCCCTATGTTGATCTGGACGTCCTGATCAACAAGGATGATTACAATCGAGTCAAAGAGGTTCTGGAGAGGTTGGATTTTTACCAGCCCGAAGCGGCCTTCGAAGAGATTCAGAGACAATTTTTCAATTGCGTCAACTTCCGCCGTCATGGTGAGCAGCAGGTTGCTCTTGATTTACAATGGGATACTCTGCTGGTCTCCTGGAATGATCACTCATTTCTGAAGGGTGAGCAGGTCTGGCAGAACCGGCGCTGGCTTGATTTTGACGGCCGCTCGCTCCCGGTACTGCAGCCCGAGGCTCTGGTTGTCTACCTGAGCATTCACCTTGCGGTGCACCACCAGTTTGCCAGGCTCTTAAGCCTGCTTGATCTTGATCTGGTTATTCGCCGACATGCCGCTCGAATCGATTGGCATGAAGTTGTCAACCTGGCGCTTAAGATGCGTATCTGCAAGCCGCTTTTTTACAGCTTCAAGCTGGCTGTAGACCTGCTCGGCAGTCCGTTACCGAAGGAAGTGCTTGCGGAACTTGAACAACCGGCTTACGAAAAATATCTGCTGCCGATCCAGACTTTGGCCTTTAAAACCAAACCTCTGGCCAAACCATTTGAGCTGGCGGTCAAATACCTGCTCATTGATCGCTTCCCGGAACGCTTCAAAGCAGTCCGGGTCTATTTTCAGAAAGCCCGGGCCCGGAAAAATGTGAAGGCTTCCTGAAGATTATAAAAGGTGAAATGGGAATAAAAAACGCAATCGGCACCATTGCTTGGAGGGGTGATCCTGCAAAGAATTGAGCACCAAAAGAGCCCGTTATTAACGGTCTCTTTTGGTGCTGTTTTAATGATACTTGTGATGATATCCAGTGTACCAGAAAAGGGTAGTACACACAACGTCAGAAACCAACAGATTGCTTAGCGGTAAAGACAAGTGGCACGGTTTGACGCGATGAACTATTAAGTTTCAGTAGACATGCTGGTAATGTCTTTCAGCTTTTTTTGTTTGGTCAATATGGGTTTTTGGTAGGGGACTTTCGGCTGTTTGTTTTCTTTTTTCATAAAGTACTCCATGTGTAGCATTGATAAACAGTGGGAAGTCACACTTAAACTATGCAGGTTATTCCGGGGGGTTGCTATCACCAGCAGTAATATCTTTTAGTTTTTTCTGTTTGGTTAATACGGGTTTCTGGTAGGGGGCTTTCGGTTGTTTATTTTCTTTTTTCATGAAATACTCCATTAGAAAGTTAATCAGTGGCGACAATTTACACTTAATCTATACAGGTTATTCCGGGCTGATGCCAGCAGTAATATCCTTCAACTTTTTTTGCTTGGTCAACACGGGCTTTTGGTAGGGAACTTTTTCGGGCTTTTTAGTTTTCTTCATAGAGAAATCCCCTTGCTAAAAAATAACATAATTTAAAAAAACATGTCGTATATTTTATCCTCAATTACAGAATCTCTTAAAAGGCATGTTTTTTTAAAATTGTCAAGTATTCTTTAAGCATATTTTACGGGTGTCGACCAGATGTTAAGATTCCCGGTGAAAAATACGGTTGTCAAATAACGTTTTTCACCTTTTCCCTAAGAATATTGCTGGCCAGCGAACTTAGACGGCAAAGGGAGTTAACCCTCAAGACATGACGTTGCCGTCGGTAATTACGATAAGGGAAAAGCTGCTTTTTCTGCCACTGGTCGCGTTCTTTCCGGGGTACGGAAGAGAGATGATCCCTCCCGTAAAAGTCGACAATGGCCGCTTCGTGCCAATCGTGCAGGGCAAAAAAGTTGTGGCCCATTTTTTCATATAGGGTTGTACCTGGATAAAGGGCCAGCAGGTTCCATGTAAATATGTCTGGCTTAAATTGTTTCAGCCAGTCAAGGGTTGTTTTCATGGTCTCCAGAGTTTCTCCCTGGAAGCCGGTCATCAGGTAAGCGCGGATCGTGATTCCAGCCCTGCGACACCAATTGATAGCCTGTTCAGCAGTGCCCACTGAAATTGCCTTGCCAACTTGGTCGAGCTGGCTTTGGAGAGCCGTCTCGATACCCATTTCCAGGTAGACGCAGCCGGCTCTTTTCAGTAAAACCAGTATCTCCGGGCTTATCCGGTCGGCCCGGGTCTGCATCCCCCAACGTATTTTTTCGGCTATGCCGCCAGCCAGCATCATTTCACACAACTGCCGAATTCGCTGTTCATTGACAAGAAAATCATTGTCATGGAAATAGACGCCGTTGATTTTGTAGTCGGTCAATACTTGGTTGAGCCAAGCAATCACGTATTCGGGGCTGTGGAACCTGAGTCCCTTCCCGTAGGTGAGGGACTCACAGCAGAACTCACAGTTCTGCAAACAGCCCCGGGCCGTCAGCAGAGAAACCGAAGAGAGATAATAACCGGCAATGGGGTAGGTACTGGGCCGGGTATAAAAATCCATATCTAGCAGGTCAAAAGCCGGGAACGGCAGATTGTCGAGGTCTTTAATCTGACAGGGACGGCAATAGCTGGTCGGCTGGCTGTCGGCATCACTTTTCCACCACAGTCCCGGGATTTCAGCCGGGTTGTCGCCGTTGGCCAGGCTGACAATCGCCTCTTCCCCTTCACCCTGAATCACACCATCAAGTCCCGGTATCTTATCCAGGGTCAGGGCCGGCAGGGCGGTAGCATGCGGCCCCCCGGCAACAATCAGTCCGTCGTATGACTGGCGGACCAATGCAACGCAGGCAACAGTATCGTAGATCAGCGGAGAAACGGTCCCAAAGCCGATCAAATCCGGCTTAAAATTCCTGATTGCCGCAAGCATGGCGTTGTTGACAGCTTCTCGACCCGGGTCGTTCATTTTCTGTTGGGCATACCGATCGAAAATGTTTACCTGGTGGCCTGCCTGTCGGAGGATGGCGGCCATGAACGGAAGGCCTACAGGTGTCCAAGATGGTCGCAAGGAACTGTCAGGCCGGGGACATGGCGAGATCAGGAGAACATTCAAGACTTTTCTCCGGTTTCCTGTAAATTCGGGCATTCAGGATGTTTTCTGGCCGGGTCCCCGAGGCCGATGGCATGACCATGGGCTAGTTGGCCTTGGGCAAAGGGCTCGGCCGGAAAGTTTTCAAGACAACCATGCTCTATTTTCAGGGCATGGAGTTGGCGGCAGGCTTCGGCATCAACCAGCATGGGGTTTGTGCCGATAATGACGATACCCGCTTTTTCAACCTGCCCGACAGCTGGTCCCCCAGAAATCATCGCTCGGCGACCGTCAATAATGGTCAGGTCAGGTGGCACGGCGAGGCTGATCTCGGCAATTTTTTCATTCAGGTGATCCCGGTGCAAGTTATACCGCTCCATTGGATGCATGAAGCCTACGCCAAGTTTGAGACCGGCACTAAAAGTCGCTAAATGGTGAGTTTTCAGATTGGCTAGCGCGATAATACGGTCGACGTCCTGGGTTATCTGGGGAACGGTTATCCGGTCAAGGTAGCGGCCGCTGACTGGAACCGTCACCCAGGGAGTTTCATCAAAGTAAAGTAGCTCGGCGCGGCCGTTGATAGCCGCCAGCAATCCTGCTCGGCGGGCCGCCTTTCTTGTGGGCAGGGCGCTCAATGAAGAACAATCACCAACGATGACCCTCCGGATTCCCCGATCATGAAGAAAATCAAGCAGCCATGACAGCATTTGTGGAGAGGTGGAGGCAGGATAGGGGTCGGCGGTATTGAGGTTGATTTTGATAAGGATCCGATGCTCAGGGGAAAACCATTGAGCCGCATTGGCCTCCCAAAACATTGATATCTCTGTAGTGAGATCTTCTAACCGGTGAATCTTTTTCAATACCAGAACCTGGTTGTCGGCAGGACTGGAAGCCGTAACCCGGATTCTCGGTTGCCGATTGCCAACTGTGATAATTTTTTTCAGGATCTTGGGCTTGAAAATTTTTCTTTGCACTCGTCGAAGAAAACGAACCCCAAAATTTTTTCTCATTTTACAAACCCATCCAGCCACGACGTTTGGATAAGTGGCGCAATATTGCGATAAACAGTTGTTGGAACAGATAAATCTTGTTATGGTGCCATCATTTATAATGATGGCACCATAATTTTAACGTTTTAATCTTATTACATCATATCAGGCAGTATTGCATTATGAAAATTGTTGTCTTGGGTACCCGAGGCATTCCAGCCATTCCCGGAGGTATCGAAACTCATTGCGAACAGTTGTATCCGCGTCTGGTTGCCAAGTACGCTTGTGAAGTTACGGTCATTACCCGCACCCCTTATGTAAAAGAAAAAAAGAATTATTATAAGGGTGTTAAGCTGTTTAACCTGTGGTCACCCAAGCATAAAAACTTTGAGACAATTATTCACAGTATCATCGGGGTTGGCATGGCCCGTCTGCTGGCTCCAGACATTCTACATATTCACGCCATCGGGCCGGCTCTGGTGACACCTCTGGCCCGATTGTTAGGAATGGAGGTGGTTATCACTCACCACGGCCCAGACTACGATCGTCAAAAGTGGGGTTTTTTTGCGAAAACCATGCTTCGCCTGGGCGAAAAGTTGGGGTGTCGCTTCGCCAAACGGATCATCGTTATCTCGGAAACGATCAAAATACTTGTCAAACAGCGACACGAAAGAAGCGATGCCGTCCTTATTCACAATGGGGTGAACACCCCCCAACCGCTTTCCACAACTGACTACCTTGAATCGATGGGCTTAGAGCAAAGGAACTATATTATCGCTGTTGGCCGGTTTGTCGAAGAGAAGGGACTGCATGATCTGATCGATGCCTATGCTGGCTTGCAGGACAAGTCAATCCCCTTGGTGATAGTCGGTGATGCAAACTACGAAACAATTTACAGCCATGATCTGAAACAGGCGGCACTAAGAAATGGAGTAGTCATGACCGGATACTTAAAGGGTGAAAAACTGACGCAAATTTTCTCTCTGGCCCGACTATTTGTAACTCCTTCCTATCATGAGGGTCTGTCGATTACCCTACTGGAGGCGCTTTCATACGGTTTGAATGTCTTGGTCAGTAACATTCCTGCCAACCGGGAAATCGGGCTTGACGAAGACAACTATTTCGTTGTCGGGGATGTTGTTGGTTTACGGGTGGCTCTCCAAAAAAAGATGGGGCATGAACAGCTTCCAGACTATTCGAAGCTGCTGGAGAAATACAACTGGGATAGAATCAGCTTGCAGACCTGGAACCTTTATCAAGAGGTTGCCGGACACCCTACTTAATTAAGTTTAGTTCTAAAAGTTAGATTTCCAATCTCTAGTTCATTTTTGATGGGTTGAAGATTAGAGATCGGAGAAAAATCCTATTATCTTGTTAAAAATTAAGAATGAATACTAGAAAAAATTTGTGAATAGTTATGAGCCTTTAAAAAGTAAAAAGAGCAATGAAAATAATAATAAAGCGATCCATTTTAGATCTTTCTGAATGTTTATCAAACGTATCCAGGTTTATATGGTGTTCCGGTGGGCAGAGGTTAAAATCCTCTCATCACGAGCAATGATAAAAACAGCCGTTTGCATTTGTTATAGTGTCGCTTGGCAAGTTAGATCTGATTTAGGTTTTCCTGATAGATTTTAATTGAGTGTTTCTTTTTCAATTTGAGCATCAGCTCTTGGAATAGTTGCAGCTGACGTTCTGAGGTTAATTTTTCCTGGGCTTGCTTGAATGTGAGATTGGTATGGGTTTTCAAATAGGTACTAACGATTTTATCGTCAATTGTCGCCGGTCTGGAGATCCGGTCGGTGAGGAGTTGGCGCAAAACAATGGTTTCATGTTCGACGGAATTGAGGGAGCCGTGTTTTTTTAGTTCCGGAGTTTCGAAATAGCCTTCAGCATGGGCCTCCTCGAGCAGAACTATACGATTAATCAGATTTTCGAGATGTTTTTTCCGGGTTTCAGGATCAATTTGACTGAAAATTCCGCTATTTTTGAATAATTTAAGGTATTTGTTGAACTTTGCCCGCGAGATCTGTTGTTGGTCAATAGTGGCCAGAAGTTTAGCTTTCCCGGCCGCAACGCCAGGTGTCACATTCGCTAAAAGTAGGACGATTAAGAGGAACAGGCCAAATTGTTTTCTCATTACGCTTTCCTGCAATCGTTGAAGTTATTTTTTTAAGCCGGGTGGAGCTGTGTAGCTCCACCCGGCTTTTTGCTATCTTCAACCAGAACCGGTATCTAAATCCAGGGAGAGGATATATTCGTCAATCGCATCAAGTTCTTCCTGAGAGATATTTGCTCCTTTCTTGCCTGACATTCTTTTTATGGTTTCAGACATCTCTTTTTTATTTTTGGGGAATTTTTTTATGCGATCGGGACTGTGACATTTACTGCACTTGTTATCGAAAAGCATTTTGTGGGGATCTTCCGTAGCCCTTAGGTTTGTTGGGGTTAGTACTGAAGCCGCCAGCCAAGCCAGGCAGATAATCAGGCAAAAGATTTTTCGCGTCATTTTATTCTCCCTCTATTTTTTGCCGGAGGCAGTCTGAACGTCTCCGGCAAAAAATGTTAAAAATAGTTAGTGGACATCGTCAAACACTGCTGGAGAGGGCAGTTTCAGATCGATTGCCTGTCTCTTTAATTCGCCCATATCTTTTTTAAAGCGCTCTTTGTAGGCTTCAAAAACTGGATGTGGCGGATATTTAGTGCCCAGGTAGTGCTCCTTATTGTTGTAACGTTCCATCCAGACATCCCACTGCTCTTTAGTCAAGAGCCCTTGGTTGACTGCTTCTTCTACATTGGCCTTGATCTTTTCCCAGTAGTCGGGAATGAGTTTGTAGAGAACTGGTGTGCGGTTTTTCTCGGTGCCGATACCCCATTCGTTGCCTGGGAAATCGTAGAGTTTGTAGGGCATAAATTTAGTCGGGCTCGTGCTTTCCGCGATTTTTTTGGCCTCTTCATCGCCGTGTTCAGCACCCCAGTTGATCATCTCCTGGAGTTTATGCTGCATCTCCCAGACCCCATGCCATTGGGTGTAGTCGGCACCCATCATCTCTGATCCATGGCGGAAACGGCGGCCTTCGTGATGCCAGGTTTCGTACATTAAAACTTCTGGCTCTTCGTCCCAGCCGTTGATGACCGGGTTGGAGTAAAATTTACCTTCATGTTCGGTGCGACTGACCAAGCCTGCGGCAGTATAGCGTTTATTCCAGTAGACGAAAGCCCGGCGGATTTCGTTGTATTGGAGGTTTACCAAATCTGCGATTAAAAGATAGTTGTCAGTAAATGTTTTACTGTGACAGTTAACACAGACACCGGCCATTCGTTTTCGTTTAGCCTGCCAATCGCCCAGTTTTTCATCAAACCAGACGGTGCGGAAGCTCCACGGGGCCTGCGATTCCCAAGCCAGACGGGCACTGACGTTATGGGTGCCTTTGACACCGGGTACGGCATCCATATGACAGGTGGTACAGACCGGAACTTCGATAGGGATCGGATCTGTATCTGAGCTCTTAAAGCCCATATCCATATTGCCCTGTTTGCTCTTGAAGATATTGCCGTGCTTGGACTCGAGATAGAGTTCAATATGGGGATGGTCGGGGCCGATATGACATTCGCCGCAGGTTTCTGGCTGACGGGCGACGGAGATGGAGAAGCTGTGTTTTGGATGACAGGCGTCACATTCGCCAACGCTGCCATCGGGCCAGAAATTGGTAATCTGATGACACTCCTCACAGCCATGTTTAGTACCGATAATCGGTTCAAAGACGGCCCGATCGGCATTTGCATAAATCCAGAAAGGAAAGGCGTGTTTACTTTCAGTAAACTCCTGAACCTCTTGTTTGTGGCACTTGGCACAGTCTTTGGGAGTTGGGGTCTGGGCTACCAGAGTACTCGATTCAGGGCAGGTAAAGGCGTCAAAATCACCTTTTTCGGCGGTATGACACTGGATACAGTCGATCCCTTTGGCAGCATGCATGCTGCCTTCCCACTGTGTTATCATATTCGGGGCTACACCTTTGCGTTTGTGACACTCTAAACAAGGTTTGCTGGCATCACTGACATAGATCTTGTGAGGTTCCATGCCCATCTTGGTGGCAAAACGAACCGATTCGTAGCGGGCGACGAGGAAAAGGGCTGCCAGCAGGAAGATGCACATGATGAACACCAACCATTTTTTTGCGCTTGAATCCATGGTTATCTCTCCTGAAATAAAAGGTTGAAAATTTATTTAATGGGGAATAGCTTCCAGAATCATCAGGGAGGTAACGATAACCATACCGACAAGTCCGATAAAAATAGGTAAACTTTTGTTATTGGTAGTCTTGACAATTAAACTGTCGACCAATGGCCAGCCGATAAAGATGCCGATGACAACCATTGGAAAGAAGATACCGATCGTCTCGGGTGTCATCTTGATCCATTTATACATCGGATAAAAATACCACTCCGGTTTGATATGCTCCGGTGTGATCAGCGGGTTAGCTTTTTCTCCGACCTCGACCGGCAGGACAATTGCCAGAACGCAGCAGAGGAAAAAAAGGAAAAGCCCGATATTGATCTCGGTCAGTACATGATCGGGAAAAAACCGGTAACCTTCTTGAGGCTCTTGTGCTTTATTAGTCATAGATATACTCCTATTCGTCACCGCGTGAGAGGCCTTTGACAACTTCCCGTTGGATGCCGACCAGATGCTCAGTGACGCCGTGCAGGCGGATCAGAACAATATGGACAAAAACCATGAAGAACGTGATACTCGGCAGGATGGCAGCGTGGAGGATGAAAAAGCGGTTCAAAGTGGCCTCGCCGATAGCCTCGCCGCCCAACATGAAGCGGGAGAGAAAGGGGCCGATAAGTGGAGTTTTAGCCGCAATTCCAGTGCCGATAGTCATTGCCCAGTAGGACATCTGGGTGTAGACCAGGGAGTATCCTGTAAAGCCTAAGCCGAAGGTCAGCAACAGGAGGATGGCACCCGTCATCCAGCATAATTCTCGTGGATGACGGTAAGCCCCGGTCGCAAAAACTCGAATTGCGTGTAGAGATACGGTGACGATCATAATCTCTGCACTCCAGCGATGGATTGAACGCAACCACCAGCCGTAAGGGATTTGAGTGCTTATTTTGACCACGCTTTCGTAGGCCATATCGGGATGGGGGACATAGTGAAAGGCGAGCATTATGCCGGTTATTATTAAAATTAAAAACATAATCGCCGGGACTCCACCCAGACAGTACCACCAGAGTTTCATGTGGTGGGGCAGGATCTCGCCAACCGCTTCTTCTTTGACCTTATCCCAGTCAACCGGCAGGGTTTTGTCGATCCAGCCTTCATTTTTTTTAACATCTTCCATAAGTTACACCTCTTCCAGGGCGACATAAATGTTATCGTCCTTGACCGTCACCTTAAACTCATCGAGTGGGCGTGGTGGCGGACCCTTGATGTTTTTACCGTCAGCATCAAAAAATCCTTCGTGGCAGGGGCAGTAGAACTCCTTTTTCTGCTGCTGCCATTCAACCTCACAACCTAAGTGGGTGCAGATTTTGGAGAAGGCCTTGACGTTGCCGTTGTGGTTGACTAAAATTCCTTTACGGCCGGTTGCATCGATAAATTCCCGGGCTTCACCGGGAGTCAACTCTTTTAGGTTGGTCACCAGCACATCGATGAATTTTTTCACCTTCGTTTTTGGTACCAGATAGCGGACTCCGTAGACCCCGGCGGTTCCCAGAGTGGCAACCAAGCCCACAGTCATGGCCGCATTGGCAAGAAAATCCCGGCGGCTGACTTCTGTGCCACCACCGTCTTTTTCATTCATACCCTGCACCTCCTTATCCTGTCTCTAATACATATTTCCCCGGTCTTTAAATTTCCTGAACCCGGGACCCGGTAAAATAGCAATTGACAAAATCACCTTAACCATTATTAATATAACCAGGTTTTATGTAAAGGTTCAGTTAAAGATGTTAAACTGAAGTTAATAATGCTGAGTGGTAAAAATGAAGCAGATTAAATTGGGGCTTGGCGGGAAATATCTGATTGCCGTGGTCGGCTTGATTATATTGGTCGTTTCGATCAGTTTTACCAAGCTCTACCAGATTGAAAAGCGTTTTATTTTGGACCAGCTTGAAGGCCAGGCCCGGCTTTTGAGCCAACAGGTTCTTTTGACCAGAAGCTGGCTCGCCGATCAGGGAGGGGTCTACGTTGCAGCCTTTAAAGGGCGTGAAGTCAACCCCTATCTACGTGGTCAAGGATCTCTTGAAACCGCTCAAGGAGAGCAACTGTTGCTCCGTAATCCGGCTATGGTAACCCGCCAACTTTCAGAATATGCTGCAGCTCGCAGCCTCTATCGTTTTCGTCTGACGAGTACGCATCTGATTAATCGTGATAATGCTCCAGATGGCACAGAACGCCGGGCCCTGGAAATTTTTGGACGGGGTGAGGAGGATGAATACAGCCTCCTGCAGACTCTTGATGGTGAGTCTGTATTCAGGTTTATAAAAGCACTTTATATAGAGCCTTCATGTTTACATTGTCATCACTATCAAGGTTATAAAATAGGTCAGCTTAGAGGTTGTCTCAGTGTCATTATTCCCAGTGTCACAGCCGAAACTCGAATCGTGGCCCTGCATCGATCCCTCTTGCTTGATGCTGGTTTGATTGTTTTGTTGACGGTGATCGTGCTCGTGTTTTTGAATCACATCTTGACGGTACGACCTTTAAAGCGATTAAATCGTCAAGTGAAAAAGTTTGAGCAAGATATTGATGCGCTGGTTCCAGCGTTTCCCCGTCGTGATGAGCTCGGGGTGTTGGCGCAAAGTTTTGCAAAGATGAGTGTAACTATTCGTAATCAGCATAAAGTGATGGAAAAGCAGGTTTTCCAGGCCACCGAAGATTTGCGCAGGGTCAACAATGAGCTGCTGGACGCCAATCTTAGTCTGCGCCAGCAGGATGTCCTTAAAACTGATTTTCTGGCAACCGTTTCGCATGAATTGAGAACCCCTTTGACGACGATTCGCGGCGGCGTTGATTATCTCTTGCAAACGGTTACTGATCGTGAACAACTTGTCTATCTTTCTCTACTTGATCGTAATATTGCGGGGCTGGTTGATATGGTCAACAACCTTATTGATCTGGCCCGGATTGATCTTGGTCGGGTAGAACTTGAGCTTGAAGAGGTTGACCTGACGGCTCTGCTTAAAGATGCTATTCTTCTTTTTAGCGTCGCCGGTGAAGAGCAACAAATTGCCGTAAAGTGTAGAGGTGAGTTCCCGATAGTCACCGTACTGGGTGACTATCGGTGTTTAAATCAAATTTTTATGAATTTACTGCATAATGCAATCAAATTTTCGAGTCCTGGTATGGTTGTCGAGATCCTGCTTTTAGAGGGCGAGAAAAAGGTTGAGGTCAGCGTTATCGATCATGGTTTGGGGATCGAAAAAAAAGAGCTGGAAAATATCTTTACCCGATACCGATACGGTCATAAAAGTGGTGCTGAAAGTGGTAGTGGGCTCGGGTTGGCAATCGCCAGAGGTTTGGCTGAAGCCCACGGTGGGAAATTACAGGCTGTCAGCCGCTTGGGTGTCGAGACAATTTTTACAGTGACCCTGCCGCTTTAGTTGGGAGTTTTTTTGTCGGAAGTCTGGATAATGATTAATGACTGGAGGTTTAATGAGTAAAAGCAATGATCTGATTATGGTAGTTGATGATGACCCGGATATCTTGCTGGTGCTTAAGGGTAACCTGCAGTTGGCCGAATTTAGGGTTGTAACCGTTATCTCAGGCCATGCAGCGTTGGCGGCTATCAGGCAAGAGCAACCGGATCTTTTGATTCTGGATTTAGGCTTGCCCGATATCGATGGGATTCAGCTCTGTCGGCGCCTGCGCGATCAGAACTATAATTTCCCGGTTATCATGTTGACGGCTCGTGATGGGCTTTCGGATAAGGTTTTAGGGTTGGAGTGCGGGGCCGATGACTATGTTGTTAAGCCGTTTGCTTTTTTAGAACTCCAAGCCCGCATCAAAACCTGCCTGCGGCGTCGGGAAGCGCCCGTTGGCAAAAAAAACCTGGAAGTTTTCAGTCTGGGCACTCTTTTGATCGATCGTCAAAAACGTCGGGTTCAGGTTGCGGGGAAAGAGGTCGAACTAACCAAGAAGGAGTTCAATCTATTGTGGTTTTTAGCCGAAAACCGGGGGTTGGTTATGACGCGAGAGGCTATTCGGAATGTTCTCTGGGGCCGGCAACAGCTCTATTCCTGGAGCCGGACTATCGATGTTCATATCCGTCACTTGCGCCAAAAACTTGAGTTGGATCCCGAAAACCCGACACTGATTCAGACGGTCATCGGGGTTGGTTATCGTCTCCAAGTTGATGACGGTTTGTCGCTACTAAAGTGACAGTTTATGACGTTTAATCAAGTCGTAGAAGTGGGAGCGGGAGAGGCCCGAGATTTTTAAGGCTTCTTTGAGGTTGTGTTGATTCTCTTGCAGGAGCTTCGTGAAGTATTGCAGTTCTGTAGTTTGCCGAAACTCCTTGAAGCTCGGCAAAGGTTCAGAGTGGTCTGGAGTTGCTTCGGGAGTTGTCACCGGTGCGCCATTCGGGGGAATATTAAGTTGGGTCAGGTTGATCCTGAGGCGGGTGGGCAGGTGCTGGTTTAGAGGGTGGCATCTGAGCCATCTAAAGTGATGGCGGCTTCGAGGGCTTGGCTGAAGTCGGAACGTGCCCTAAATGAAGAATCAGGGAGGAGAGAGTTTCAGCGACAAAAGAGTCGTTATCGATGATTAAAATATGAGCCATAGTAAGTGGGGGCTTATCATGATAAAAAGAGGTTGTCAAAGGTTAAAACCAAAGCCCAAAAGATTTAATTAACTTGACAATCTGAAAGGGCATTTGTTAAGTGTTTGCCGGTAATGTGTTGGATTTTTATAGGTTTTGTTAAGGGTTGATTCCGCTGAGGAGGTTTTTGGGTGCGAAAGATTGCCTGTCAGAATTTTAAAGGTGGTACCGGTAAAACGACGACGGTTATCAGCCTGGCACACTGTCTGGCTGAGGCCGGGCAGAGGGTTCTGGTGGTTGATCTTGATGCCCAGGGCAATATCGCCGAGAGTTTTGGGGTTGAGTGTGAAAACACGCTTTACGATCTCTTAGTGGACGGCCGGCCTCTGGCCGACTGTCTGGTTGAGGCGCGCAAGAATCTCTACTGCCTGCTCTCTGATCGAACTCTGGCCGCCTGTGAAACCGTATTGGTGACCCGGCCGCGGCGCGAAGAGGCTTTAAAACGAGCCTTGGTTGGAATTGAGCAGGTCTTGCCGGAGATCAGCGTGGTTCTGCTCGATTGTTCACCCTCGCTCTCAATCCTGGGTCAGAATGCTCTGGTTTATGTCGACGAACTGCTTCTGCCGGTCAGTATGGACTATCTGGCGATGGTCGGGGTCGGCCAGGTTTTTGAGAACCTGAAAATGATTGAGGAGTATTTTGAAAAAGAGGTCAAGGTCTGTGGCATCATTCCGACCTTTTATGACCAGCGGGTCAATGTTAGTAAAGATGTGTTGGCCGCCCTCGTAGAGCGTTATGGCGATCTCGTTCTGCCGCCGGTGCGAGTCGATACCAAGGTCCAGCAGGCCTCTAGTCAGCAACAGACAATTGTTGAGTTTACGGGACGTTCCCGAGCTCGTGAAGATTATCAGAAAATTTATGAGGAGTTGTTCATATGACAACCGGAAGTGGTAAGAAGACCCCGAAAACCCCAAAATCAGGAAAAGCCTCAGCCTCTCGTGGCCGGCGCAAAAAAATAGTTGATAAGGCACCCTCTTCAGTCGCAATCGATAAGGAGAAGATGGCCGCTTTTTTTAGTGTGGCAGGGATTGGAGATCGCGCTGCGAATCCTGTGAAGGAGGCGGAAAACACTGCCGTTGAGGCTGTTGAAGAGGTCGAGACTAAAGCCGATAAGGCAGTGCTGGCGGCCGCCGCAACGGTTGTGAGAGCCGCCGAAAATGTCGCGCCGGTTAAAAGCGAAGTCCCAGTTGAAGCGGTTGAGGCAAGTCCTGGAAATGATGCAAGTGAAGTGGCCCCGGAGTCCGGCTCTGGAGTTTTGAATGGTAGTGATAATCTTAATGGCAGTGAAGGTGAAACCCTGATGACGGCAACTCCAAAGCCTTCCGGAAACGGTTCCGGTTCCGGTTCTTTCAATATGCTTCCGATGGTTTTTGTGCTTGTGGTACTGGCTCTTTTCTGGTTCTATTTCATCTCCTCAACCACGCTGCAAAAGGCGGCTGAGGCTCAGGTCCAGCAGGGGAAAGCCGAAATTTCAGCTCTGACGACAAAAATCAAAAGTCTTGAAGTTGAAAATAGTGAGTTGCAAAGAAAACTTAATCTTTTTGAAAAAGCGGCGCTTAAATGGAAAAAAAGAGCTCACGAGTGGAAAAAAGAGGCTCAGCCGGTCAGTGCCCCGGTAACGGTTGGGAAGCTTCCGGTAAAGCAGACAGTTCTAAAGGCGGCTCCCAAAACTCAGCCAGTAGTATCGCCTGAGCTTAAACGGGATTCATCTTTTGACAAAGCCCCGATCCCCTTCTGGCGCAATATGAAGCCTCGTGGTTCTTTAATTAAACAATCTGGAATTAAACAATCCGGCAAAAAGGTAAAACCGGCCGTTAAAATTCCGGCTCTCAAAGTTGATTCATTCAGTAAAGCCCCCAAACCGTTCTGGCTTACACCAAGGGTAAAGCCGGCAGCCGCAAAAGCTGAAAAAAAGGTGATAATCACAGCTCCGCCGGTGGCGGTCAAATGTCCCTGTAAAGCTAGAAAAGTTACTTCCAGGCCTGATTCTGCCTCAACTCCGGCTCTGGAACCTTCATTTAAAAAGGCGCCCAAGCCTTTCTGGCTTAAAGATTAATGGTTTATCTGAGTTTAATAATCTGAGTCAGGTTGTGTATTTGGATTCATTGTGTCCTCACAAACTGTTTGAATTGGGGGCATTGCTGGTAAAAGGTGTGCCGTCACCCCGGGCTTCGCAGTGAGCTTAGCGAGGAAGCGCCCTTGGGGTGTGACCCCGTTTATGAGGGCGAAGTGATGTTCGACGTTATTTGAAGCAGCTTTATGAGGTACGCTTGAATATTTACGTTTTTTAAGCGATTTTCTTTCTGAATGCCTCATGTAGAATATTTTGTAGTTTAGAGGTTTGCTTTAAGTTGAATTTAGTTTCGCCGATTTCAACTAATGGTGCAATCTCCATCAGTGAGCTGGTTAAAAAGGCGCCGTCGCATTTTTTGAGATCTTCCAGGTAGAGAGGGGTCTCCTGGCAATCAAGATGCAGATGCTTGGCAGTTTGCAGGATGAAAGCCCGGGTGGTGCCGGGCAGGAGGCCGGCCTTAAGGGGTGGGGTCAACAGGCTGTTACCCCGGATTAGAAAAATATTTGAGAAGCTGCCTTCGCAAAGCTCATTGTTCTGATTGAGAAAAATCCCTTCATCAAAACCCTTTTCCAGGGCTTTTCGCAAAGCCTGACGATTTTCCAAATAGTTTAAGCTCTTTACGGCTAGCAGCGGATTATGTTGGTCTCGGCGCCAAGGTAGGATCAGAGCTCGCATGCCTTGTTGCCGTAGTTTGATATTTTCAAGGTTAAGCTTTGTCGCCTTGATCAAAAAGGTTGGAGGTTGATTGTTATCTGGGCTGTTGGGTTCACTGCAACCCCGGCTGACAACTATTTTGATGACACCTGCAATTTGGCTGAGCTGGTTTCTATGCAGCAATTCATTAATGATGGTTGGGCATTGCTTAAGGTTTTGGGGTTCAGGGACGTCAAGTATTTGCAAACCTTGGCGGAGGCGGTTAAGATGGTCGTCAAGTCGGAAGGGGAGCCCCTCGTCGCTGCGGATCGTCTCAAAGAGCCCCTCGCCAAAAAGAAAGCCTGTATCCAGAGGTGAGATGGTAGCCATATTCTCTGGAACAAAGTGGTTATTGATGTAGATAGTATTCAAAGTAAGCGCCTCAACAGCAATCCTCAAGCGGACTGTCTTAAAAAAGCATGGTTTTTCTCGTGGTCTTGCTTTTGTTGTTCTCTGTTTTTCTGGCATTCAAAGACAATTCTGATCTCTTCATAGGAGATTTTCTCGTCAAGTTTAATAAAGATCGGCTTTAATGGTGCGGTTCCCAATTCGGCCTGAGCCGCTTCAATTTTTTGCACATGTTCTGGGCTCACCCAGGGTGCGGGGTCACTGATTTCGAGATGGCGGATATATTTTGTCAGGTAGCCGCTGGTGGTTGATCGCGCCCGCTCCATTCTTGCGGCCGTCTCTTCGATTGAGAGTCCTTCGGCAAAGCAGGCAAAGGCTTTGCTCTCCGAATTACTTAATTCATCAGGGTTTCGTTGAGAGGCTTTAAAACTGACTTTGGTTTCGATTTGGCAATTGCTGGCAAGGTCGTGTTGTTTGCAGAACTTTTTGATGTGGGTTGTGAAAATTTGGCCGAAATCATTAAGTTTCATCTCGCCAACGCCCTTGACCTGACGGAAAAGGTCGAGGTCTGTGGGCCTTCGTCGGCTCATGTCGTAGAGTGAAGCGTCACTGAATATGACATAGGGAGGGACTTTGCGGGCGCTGGCCAGCTCTCGGCGCAAGTCGCGTAAGTCGTTGAAAAGTTCAAGTTCTTCGGGAGTCAGAATGGTTTCAGCCGCTATTGGATCAGCCAGACCTGAGGACCTTTTTAGAGTCAGTAAGCGGGGATTTTTTTCACCCCGCAAAAGTTCGCGACCGGCCGCTGTAACCTTGATGATTTGATACTCACCTTCACGAACTAGAAAACCCTGGCTGATGAGTTGATCGAGCCACGCTTTGATCTGTTCGATCCCTTGCTCTTTTAAAATACCCCAGGTGGAGAGCTTGTCATGGTGGTTGCTTTTTATGCGTCGTTCACTGGAGCCTTTAAGAACCTGCACACTGTAGAGGAGGCCGAAATTTTCCCCCTGGCGTAAAATGCTGGAGACGATTTTTTGCCCTATAATCAGGGCGTCGTCGGTCTCCGGCATCTCTTCAAGGCAGATGTCGCAATGGCCGCAGGACTCTTTTTCAAGATCCTGTCCAAAATAGTTGACCAGGGTACGGTGGCGGCAATCGACTCCTTGAGCGTAATTGCTCATAGCCTGGAGCGAGTGGCGGGCCCCCCCCTCTGAATCCGATTCGCTGGCCGTTTCACTGAGATTGCGTTGCCAACGTTGGAGGTCGTTGCTGTTGTGGAAAAGGACACATTCGGCTGGGAGGCTGTCGCGTCCGGCCCGGCCGCTCTCCTGTTGGTAGTTTTCCAGAGCTTTGGGTAGACCGCTGTGGATGACAAAGCGGATATTGGATTTATCAATTCCCATGCCGAAAGCGATAGTCGCGACAATCAAGCCGGAGTCGTGATTGATAAAGGCTTCCTGATTCTTTTTGCGCTCATCGTCGGCCATGCCAGCGTGGTAGGGCCATGCCGTGTGGCCGGTTTCGCTCAGACGGCTGGCGGTCTCTTCAACCTCGCGCCGGCTTTGGCAATAGATGATGCCGGCTTCGGCTGGGTGACGTTCAAGAATCTCCATGATCTGGGCAAAGTGACGCGAACTTTTGCGAAAAACCCGGTAGGTTAGATTGGGACGGTCAAAAGAGCCGATGAGAAAGCGAGGTTCTCTAAGGTTGAGCTGAACTGCAATATCTTTTTGCACTGCTGCGGTGGCGGTGGCAGTGTAGGCGTGAAAAGAGATATTCGGGAAAAGTTTTCGTAAATTCCCCAACTGTCGGTAGTCGGGCCGAAAATCGTGGCCCCACTGGCTGATGCAGTGGGCTTCATCGACCGCGATAAAGCGGATGTTTAGAGTCTTTAAAAAATCTAAACTTCTTTCCTGGGCCAGTTTTTCCGGTGAGATATAGAGGAGGTTGAGCTCGCCAGCCTTGAGCTGGTCAGTGACAAGCCGTTTTTCAGCAATGCTCATGGTGCTGTTGATGCAAGCCGCTGATATCCCGCTAAGGCGTAACCCATCAACCTGATCTTTCATCAAGGCGATCAGCGGCGAGACCACCAGAGCCAGTGCATTAAGGGCTAAAGCCGGAACCTGGTAGCAGGCCGATTTGCCGCCTCCGGTCGGCAGGACCAAGAGAGAGTCCTGATTTTGCAGGACGCACTCAATCGCCACTTTTTGCAAAGGCAGGAAATTTTCATGTCCCCAATAATGTTTGAGAATACCGGCGGGGTTTCGAGTCTGATTAATCATTTTTGTAACTATTTCAGGTGATGTTTACAAGCGGCCGGGATTGGGGTCATTGCTGGTATAAGGTGCGTTAGCACCCCAGCTTTGACCCCAGTTGTGAGGGCGAAGCGATGTTCGGCGTTATTTGCTATAGCTTTATGGCGGGTCACTGCCCACTGCTTTTAGCTGTCGGCAGTTTGATAGTGAAGGTTGTACCTTTATTGACGGTACTGTGAACCTCAATACTGCCGTGGTTAGCTTCAATCAGAGAGTGGACAATTGAGAGGCCCAGGCCGGTGCCGCTATCTGGGTCTCGAGTTGTAAAGAAGGGATCGAAAATTGTCGGCAGATGTTCTTGCGCGATGCCGCAACCGGTATCACTTATGGATATTTCAATCTGGTTGCGATTACAAGCGGCCCTGATGCCGATGGAACCACTATCCGGCATGGCCAGTTGGGCGTTAATCAGGAGGTTGATAAGGATTTGGCCAAGCTGTTGTGGGTCGACCATAGCTTTTGGCAGATCATCGGGAATGTTGATCGTGAATCTGATATGAGCAAACCCTTGGCGATGCTTAATGGCTTCAATCGCTTGCTGGGTGATGTTTTTAACAGAGGTTGCCATGATTCGCGCTTTTTGGGGGCGGCCATAGGCGAGCAGATCGCTGACGATGCGGGCGATTTTGTCAACTTTACCAAGCATTGTATTAAAGCGTTTTATGTTTTCATTAGTATCGCCGCTCTTTTCAGCTTTGCTCTTTAAGATCTGGAGTTGTCCGGAAATTACGGTCAGGGGATTGTTTATCTCATGGGCGGCACCGGCTGCCAGGCGACCGACAGTTGCCAGGCGGTGGGCCTGGAGGAGTTCGTGTTGGATATCTTCACTCTGGCGGTTAAGCTCGGTTATCATCTCGGCTTGTCCCGCGAGATGGTCGGTCATCTGGCCGCGTTCAATAAGATCACTGATGCCGGCCGCAAAATGGGAGAGGGTTTCGAGCAAAATGGCGTGGTTGATGCCGTTACAGGCCAGGTGCCCGCAGTCGACAATCAGTTGGCCGTGAATTTTGGTCTCGATTGTTTGGTTACCCTCGCAAATGGGAACCACGAGAATGGTTGGGTGTTCTTTCAGTGGGGTTATGCGACTGTTCCTTAAGAGGGCATCAGCTTTTTTCAGAACCAGGCGTTTAAGTGTGACCAGGATCTTGGCTTGGCGGTTATTACCATGGCCCGGTTTTACGGGCTTTGTTGCGGTACTGATAAGGGGTTTGTCAGATGCCAGATCTTTCTTGGAGAATCTCTTGTCCGCAAGGCGTCCGAGCCAACTGGCGGCATTGCTGTCATTGGGGCTGAGGCCGCAAAAGACAAATTGAGTTTTACAAAGGGTCAGGGTTTGCGTGGTTATTTCGTCAAGCAGGAGGCTGCGCTTGGGGCGTGGCCCAAGTTTTTTATCGATGGCGCTAAGACTTACGAGGAGGCGATTTTTCAAGCTCAGCTCAGCCAGATTTTTTTCCCGTTCCAGATTGAGGCGGCCAAGTTCGCGATTGGCTTTGCGGATGGCCGCGAAATAGAGATCATTATCAACTACTTCAAGGCAGCTACCGAACTCATGCAAGCGGTTGTCGGCAGTATGATAGATGTTTAACAGGGTTTCCTGGTCGATGTGCAGGAAGATCTTTAATGATTCAACTGTGTGGGCGTAGGGTGCCGAGGTCGAATAGTCGAGCTCATGGTTGATGAAATAGCTGGAGCCGAGGTTGTAGAGATTGCAGATAGCATCGGCAAAGCGCACCAGTAGGGCCAGAGAGGGGGTTTCATTGCGTCCTCCAGGCGGAGGCTGATGGTGCAGCCAGATCGCTTCAATAATGGTTTCGGGAAAGTTCCAGGCTTCAGCGGCCCATTTTCCGATCAAGTGATGACCGGCACCGATAATCTCTTTTTCCAAACTTAGCGGCGGCCATTCCGGGTTACCGTCAGTAACTGGATTTTTAAGCTGTGAGAGGAGTTTGGAAAAATTATTTTTGAGGCGGTGGTAAGCAATCAGTTTACCAATATCGTGCAGGAGACCGGCAATAAAGGCTTCTTCAGGATGGGGGTGTTTGAGTTCTTTAGCGAGCTCTTCACAGGCGTAAGCGCAGGCCACGCAGTGTTGCCAGAAGGCTGCCATTTCGCGTTCTCGTTCTTTGCCGTCGGCTGTGAAGGTGTCAAAGATGGTGATACTTAAAGCGAGGTTGCGAATTTGAGTTTTACCCAGCAAAGAGATGGCATGGCTGAGATCTTCGATCCGGCTTGGCAGCGCAAAAGCTGGGGAGTTGATCAGTATCAGAATGCGGCCCGTCAGCACCGGATCCTGTTTGATTAGACCGGCGAGTTCTTCATAGTTTTTCTGATCGTCGAAACAGCTGTTGATGATTTGGCTGGCCAGGGCTGGCAGCGGCGGGATATCGTCAATACTTCCGAGCTGTTCAATTATCTGGTCATTTTGCAAAATATTATATCCCTTTTCAGGCCTGCAGTTGCACCAAGTCGGAGAACTAATCTGTGATTGTGAGTTAAGTAGCTATAACTTATAGCAATTTCGTCAATTAATATCAAGTTTATTGTATTGCCTTGATAGCTGGGGGTTAAATGTGCTATTAGATCGCTAACAAATCATTATTGAGAGGCTTTTGGAGATTGTATGGAGAGTTGCGAAGGGCAGAGAAATGAAGATCTTGGGCAGCGTTTACTGGCGGCTTTGGAAGGCAATTCTCGCTTGGTAATCTTGACCCATAATAATCCGGATCCAGATGCTTTTGCATCGGCCTGCGGCCTGGCTGCGGTGATTAACTTTCTTGATCCCGAATGCCGCGTGCAAATTGCTTATGGTGGGATTGTCGGACGCTCAGAAAATCGTACGATGATGCGTTATCTACCTTTTAAAGTGGTTCCTTATAGCCGGGTGAGGGGGCGTGATAAAATTGCTTATGCTTTGGTTGATACGCAACCCCGAGCCGGAAATAATGTCTTGCCGGAGGATAAATTACCAGCCATTGTCATTGATCATCATCCCCAAAAACCGCCTACTCGAGAGGTTTTGCGCCAAACTCCATTTGTCGATATTCGCACCGGCTACGGTTCCTGTACGACAATTGTCACTGAATATCTACATTGTCTGAAAGTCCCGATTACGAGTGCCTTAGCGACCGCTTTAGTCTACGGTATCAGTTCTGAAACCCAGCATTTGGGGCGTGAGGCCAGCCTTCAGGATCGACGTATCTATAACGAACTGGTACCTTTGGTTAATATGCGCCGACTCTCTCAGATCGAGTTCAGCCGGCGGCCCCGGGAGCATTTTCTCTATATTCGTGAAGCCGTTGATAATGCCTTTATTTATCGTCAGGTTATTGGTTCCCGTCTGGGGCCGGTGGAGAATCCCGATGTGGTTGCTGAAGTTGCCGATTTTCTGCTCCTGCATGAACGTATGAGCTGGTCGATTGTGACCGCCTACTATGATGACAAGCTGTTTATCTCATTGCGCGCTAGTAACCATCGGGCCCATGCCGGGAAAGTGGTGCGTGAGCTGATTGAGAAGCTCGGCGGGACGGCTGGCGGCCATAATCAGGTAGCTGGAGGGCAACTTGATTGCCAGGGTCGGAGTCGCTTAGAGATTGCTGAACTCGATAAAAGATTAATCGTTGATTTCTTGCGTCAGGTGACTGGGGTTGAGAATGTTAAAACCATCAAGCCTTTAGCCTCGGCTGAGCTGAAAGATCCCTGGGCTCAAGGTGATGAGTGAATCTCTGCCGGAAGGTCTTTGTCTTGCCTCCTCTTTCAAAGTTGAGGAGCAGTTCTGTTCTCTCTACACTCCCTGTCACTCCCCTCTGAAAAACGATATATTTCCCTGGCTGGAAATAGTTAAAGATATTCTTGCTGGTAATGATCCGGCTGAGTCAATGGCTGAGTTGGGCCGGGGAGGGATTTTTTTTCTTTCCGGAGGCCACCTCCCCTATCCCATAGTTGTCCGTCAATATAGGCACGGCGGACTCGGGCGTTTTTTGAGTGGAGCGCGATTCTTCTCTAAGCGCCGTTTTTTGAATGAGCTGAAACTTCATAAGGTAGTCAGCGATCTGGGGGTTGCCACGCCGTCAGCGTTGGCGGTTATTGTTGTCCAAAAAGAGGTAAAGAGTTTCTTTGTTAATGGTTACTATGTGACCAAAAGGATTATCGGGAGTGTCGGTTTACCTGAATACCTGGCTCAGAGGCAAGCGTCAGAGCGCTTGGAAATTGTCTTTGGGATTGGCCTTTATTTGCGTAAATTACACGATCACGGGATTTTTTATACCGATATGCATGTCAAAAATATCTTGATGGGCTCTCACGGAGAGCTCTTTTTTATTGATTTTGATAAGGCTGAGCAGTTTGGAGCTCCGCTCTCCGGATATCGTCGGTGGGTAAATCTCTTTCGTTTTTTACGTTCCGTTGAGAAATATTGTCATCGGGGTGGTAAATTGACCGCTGCCGATCGCGCCGCCTTTCTGATCGCTTATGAGCCAGATCCTGAAAAGTATGCAAAGTTGTATCGGCAACTGGCTTTGGGGTTGTTTTGGCGGCGACTCTTCTACAAGTTCGGTTGGTGGTTTAATCGGAGTTGAAGGTTTGGATTTTTTGCCAACGGTCATGCGGCCAGAACCACTGGGCCGGTGCGCTGCGGATATGATTTTCAATGATCTGGTTGATCTGCTGGGTGTAGTCGGAAACCACTTCACGGCTGTTGCCGGTGCGCGGTACAAAAATCGGCTCTCCGATGACAATTTGATGATGCAGGGGGCGGATGCGGGTGGTGAAAGCTGGGATTATCGGGCTTCCGCTGAGCCGGGCGAGGATCGCCGGTGAGGGGATAGTGGGGGTTTGGTGACCGAAAAACGATGACCATATTCTTAGACGGCGGCGCACGCGCTGGTCGACGAGCAGGGCGATAATATCGCCCTTTTTCAGATTTCTGACCAGGGTTCCGGCACTGCCGCTTTTATTTACCGGGGTAAAGCCTATTTCTTTGCGGCTTTTCTCGATAGCTGCATAGAGGCGGGGTTTACCTTTGATCGGTTTGGCCACTGTGGCAATCGGTTTTTGCATTAGGGTCGAGAGAAACCCGGCTAACTCCCAGTTGCCGAAATGGGCTGAGACAATAATTGCTCCCGAACCGGTACTTTGTGCTTTAAGCAGGTGTTTAAGACCTGATATCTGCAGATTCTTTTTCAGGAGCTGGCGACAGGCCGGACTCTGGAGAAGAAAAAATTCACTTAAGTTAAAGCCCAAATGTTGCGCGATTTCGGCTTGCAACTGTCGGGCTTTGGGGGTGCCGGGTTCAAGTTGCAGAGCCAGGTTGAGGTTCTTTTCGATAATCTGTCGATGCCCGCGATCAAGGCTTAGCCACAAACGGACCAGCTGATGTCCCAAGCTATAGGCATCAGTGCTGGGCAAGAGGTTGAAAAGAGCACTTGCCATATTAAAACAACAAAGGCTGCCGCGATCACTCCAGTCAGCCGGGATTTTCAGCAATTTCATCCTTCAACCTTCATTTTTCATCCTTATGTAATATCCAGTTTACCGCTTCATAGAGATCAGCAGCGATAAAATCTGGCTTAATCTCACTTTTAGCAATCTTCTCTTTTTCACTTTTCCCATGTCCGGTTTCTACGAGGAGGCCTTTAGCGCCAACTCTAGATGCCAGCTCGACATCGATCAGCTTATCTCCGATAACATAAGATTGAGAAAGATCGAGATGGTGCCGCCCTGCTGCTTCATAGAGGAGGCCGGGGGCCGGTTTACGGCAGCTGCAGATTTTTCTGTAGGGAGCCATGCCGGCTTCGGGGTGATGCGGGCAAAAGAAAAAATCATCGAGGTGAGCTTTTTCGCAGGCCAGCATTTTTCCGAGATGGTCATGGGTTGCGGCCACGAACTCTTCGCTGAATTTACCTCGGGCGATGCCGGACTGGTTGGAGACCAGGATGACGGTTATTTGCTCGCGGTTGAGTCTGGCAATGGCTTTTGCGGCTTGAGGTAGAAGTTCAACATCTTCAATGCGACTTAAATAGTTAACCTCTTTGATGATGGTGCCGTCGCGATCAAGAAAAACGGCACCCCGGGTCTTTATGGATGGTTTCATAAATTTACGGCTCATGGGCGTGCGGGTTTGCTGGCCGCTCTGATTTCAGGATCGATAAAAGCTGCAAAAAGGTTTAAAAATTTTTCGTTCTGTTCAATTTTTAAACCAATTTCAGCCACCCACAGTTGTTGCAAAAGAGGGCTCTTGTGGGTCTCGGCCAGAGCTTTAAGCTTGACTGCATCCTTGGCCGTAGTGATCAGGGGTCTCGAGGAGCTTAAGGATAAAAGGCGTTTAAGGTCAGTTTTGTTATAGTTGTGATGATCGCTAAATGAGGCGGTCTTCTCAATTTCTAAACCGAATTTTCGCAGTTGGGCGAAAAAATAGTCATTATTGGCAAGTCCCGAGCAGGCGCAGAGTGGCCTCAATTTCTTAATCTCATCTAAACTAAGTGAATCCCGGCCATCGGCCGCCGTGAATTGATTAAAGTTGTAGCTTGAACAGAAGATCCGGGCGGGCGATATATGATTCAATATCTTGCCCGCTTCCTGGTAAAATTGAGGATGGCGCTGGTCAAATTTATTGAGGATGACGGCATCAGCCCGTTTGAGAGCCTTTAACGATTCCCGCAAAGGACCCCCAGGTAAAAGTTGACGATTGCCAAAAAGTTTTTGACTGTCGATCATTATAAGGTTGAAATTGCGGCGTAGACGACGGTGCTGAAAGCCATCGTCCATCAGGATAAGGTCGGGCGCAAATTGTTTAAGTGCAGTCTTGGCTCCGCGAATCCGGTCGCCATCGAGAACCAGGACGGCATCAGGTATTTGTTGGTGGAGCATTAGAGCTTCATCGCCAATTAGCGGGGTGGTTAAATGATTTATCGGCGAATCTTTAGTGATGAGTAGGCTTTTTTTGCTCTCTTTACGGCCATAACCGCGTGAAAGGATCGCAACCTTGAGGCCCTGTTCCTGGAAATAGTCAGCCAAATAAGCGACCATTGGGGTTTTCCCGGTACCTCCAGTAGTCAGATTGCCGACACAGATAACCGGAGCTGGAACCGCTTGGCTGAGGCCGGTAAAGAGATCGTAGAGAGTGTTACGCCCGGCCATAAAGGCACCGTAAAAAAAAGCCGGAATCGTGAGTAGATTGCAATAGTTCAGTATTTTAGTTCCTTTAGAGAAGGATGATCTACGTAACCTTCGAGACATATATCATCATCAAAATGGCGGATTGTGATATCTCTTATCGGTAGGGCCTGGGCTATGGTTTCGGAACCTTCGCCACTGATCATGCCCAAGCTGCCACGGCCACCGACCAGAATTGGGGCGTAGAAAAAACAGACTTTATCGATAATGCGATTGTCAAGAGCCGAGCCGTTAATTTCGGAGCCGCCTTCAATCAGGATTGACGTGATCTCCCGGGCGCCGAGTTCTTTGATTAACTCGGACAGGTCGATCTGGCCAAGATTGTTAGTCGGTAGAATCAGGATATCTTTGACCAGTTTGCGGTAAGGGGTGAGTTTCTCCTCACTATGTTGTCGCGTGGCCAAAAGCATCTTTTGGGGGCCGTCGGGGCCGAAAACTTTGGAATCTAAAGGGGTGCGCAGGAGAGAGTCGACAACAATACGGTAGGGATTGCGGGGCTCTTCGTCGGGGAGCCGGGCCGTTAGCCGGGGATTATCTTTTAAGAGGGTACCGATGCCGATTAGGATGGCATCGTGAGCGGCTCTTAGCTGATGTACGTAGAGCCGTGATTTCTCGTTTGTAATCCATTGTGAATTACCGGTATGGGTCGCAATCCGGCCGTCAAGACTGGCAGCGCTTTTGAGTGTGACAAAGGGCAGGCCGGTGGTGATATATTTATTCCAAGCTTCATTGAGTCGACTGCACTCTTGTGCCAATAAACCAGTTTCAACTTTGATGCCCGCCTCTTTAAGACGGTCCACCCCCCGTCCTGCGACCAAGGGGTTGGGGTCGGTGGTGCCGATAATCACGCGCGAGATTCCAGAGCGGATGATCGCCTCTGTGCAGGGTGGCGTTCGGCCCTGGTGGTTGCAAGGCTCCAGGGTGACAAAAAGAGACGCGTTCAAGGCCCGATCGCCGGCATCGCGCAGAGCGAAAATTTCAGCGTGAGGCTCTCCGGCTTGAGGGTGGAATCCTTGGCCGACAATTTCGCCATCAGCGACTATTATGGTTCCGACCATGGGGTTTGGTGCTGTTAATCCCAAGCCTTTACGAGCCAGTACAAGTGCGGCCTGCATGAAACCGCTATCGGCGTGGCTAAAGCTACTCATTGGTGGGTTCGCCTGAGTGATGCTCGCTGGGACTGTGGTTGAGCAGCCCCTGAAGTTCCTGCATAAATTCGTTGATATCTTTGAACTGTCGATAGACTGAGGCGAAACGGATATAGGCGACATCGTCGAGATCTTTTAAGGCGGCCATTATATGTTCTCCGACAAAAGCGACAGGCACCTCTTTTTCACCGTTTTCACGTAAAACCTGTTCGAGCTCGTTGACTAAGGCCTCGATCTGTTCCTGGCTGACCGGTCTCTTTTCACAAGCTTTGCGAATGCCGTTTTCAACCTTGTGGCGGTCGTAGGCCTCGCGGCTCTGATCCTGCTTGATAATTAGGGGCAGGTTGATTTCAACCCGTTCGAAAGTGGTGAAGCGTTTGTTGCAGGAGAGACACTCGCGGCGGCGACGGATCGCGCTCTGGTCTTTGGCGGTACGAGAGTCTATCACCTTGTCTTCCAGAAAACTGCAAAAAGGACACTTCATGAAAATTTCCGATATGAGTAAAATTTTTTGTAACTATTCAGATACCTCTAACAAATTGTCTGGATTGGGGTCATTGTTGGTGCCAGGTGCGTTAGCACCCCAGCTTTGACCCCCGTTTATGAGGGCGAAGCGATGTTCGACACTGTTTGTTATAGCTTTATGAGGTTGCTGAATAGTTACAATTTTTTTATGCTTTTCCAGGTGAGAAGACGACCACTTTTAAGCCCGCTTCACTGATCATCTCTGCGGCCAGATCATCAGGGTAGGAGTTGCCGATAATGATCTTTTTAAGCCCCGCATTGATAATCATCTTAGCGCAGATGATGCAGGGTTGGTTGGTGCAGTAGATTTCACCAGATTCAATGGAGACGCCGTGGTAAGCGGCCTGGATAATGGCATTTTGTTCGGCATGCAGACCGCGGCAGAGTTCGTGGCGCTGGCCTGAGGGGATGTTGAGATCATCCCGTAAACAGCCTCTTTCGAGGCAATGGCGAATACCGGTCGGGGCACCGTTGTAGCCGGTAGAGAGGATGCGGTTATCCTTAACGATAACCGCTCCGACATGGCGTCTGAGGCAGGTTGAACGGCTGGCGACCAGTTGCGCAATATCCATAAAATAGGTTTGCCAATCAGGCCGTTGATGCGGGGTTGGAGATGGCATTTTGATCTCCTTCTAGTCGGGTCTGGTAAAGAGCAAGACTAAAGCTTGTTCTATCTCGGGTGGGGTCATTGCTGGACAATTGGCGGCCGAGATGATTGTGTAAGCCGAAATATTAACCCGCTATTTGTCAAGCTTTGACCCCATTATATTCACCACTTCCTGCTGTAACTTAAAGCAAATGGCTATAGACCGGGAATCTGGTACACAGTTCCCGGATTGTCAATCGGACTTGTTCTCTGACAGCCCCATCTTCAGGATTTTTAAGAACTTTCTCAATACAATCAGCGACGATCTCCATCTCCGTTTCGCGCATGCCTCTGGTTGAAGCGATCGGGGTGCCGATGCGGATGCCGCTGGGGTCGGCCGGGTTGCGTGGATCAAAGGGGATACCATTTTTATTGGCTGTAATCCCGGCATTGTCAAGGGCCAATTCGGCTCTTTTGCCGTTGACCGGAAGATTTGTCAAGTCGATCAGAAAGAGGTGGTTGTCAGTGCCGCCGGAGACGATGCGCAAACCTTTTTCCTGTAAGCGGTTGGCGAGAAAGGCGGCATTGATTACGGTCTGCTTCTGAACCTCCATAAATTCTTGGCTCATAGCTTCTTTAAAAGCGACCGCTTTGGCGGCGATGGTATGCATCAAGGGTCCGCCCTGGAGGCCCGGAAATATGGTTTTATCGATTTTTGCAGCATATTCCTGGCGGCAGAGGATCATGCCGCCGCGGGGACCGCGCAGGGTTTTATGGGTTGTTGTTGTTACAAAATCGGCATAAGGTACGGGTGAAGGGTGCGCTCCTGCCACAACTAAGCCAGCAATGTGGGCGATATCGACCATCAGCAGGGCTCCAACTTTATTGGCAATCTTGCGAAAACGGGGAAAATCGAGGGTTCTTGAGTAGGAGCTTGCGCCAGCGACAATTATCTGTGGTTGTTCGCGCAGGGCGATCTTTTCAATCTTGTCATAGTCGAGTTTCTCGGTTTTCTGATCAACCCCATAAAATACTGAGTGGTAGAGCTTGCCGGAAAAACTGACTGAGGCCCCATGCGTAAGGTGGCCACCATGGGCCAGATTCATTCCTAAGATGGTGTCTCCCGGCTTTAAAACACTTAAATAGACTGCCATGTTGGCACTTGAGCCGGAGAGTGGCTGGACGTTAGCATGGTCGGCCCCAAAAAGAGAGAGAGCTCGATCTATGGCCAGCTGTTCAGCCTGATCAACGAACTGACAACCGCCGTAATAGCGTTTTCCTGGATAACCTTCGGCATATTTATTGGTTAAAACACTGCCATGCGCGTCGAGTACGGCTTGACTGACGCAGTTCTCTGAGGCGATCATGATCAGCTTGCTCTCTTCCCGTTCGGTCTCCTGGATAATCAGTTTGCTGATTTCAGGGTCGACCTCGCTTAAAGGGGCAGCAATATTGCGGGTTGTCTTGAGATTACGTTTTTCGATTAAATCGAGTCTGTGCTGGTGGCGGCCGCCTTCGTATTCACAACCCAGCCAGAGTCCGACAAGTTCTAAGGCTGTGGTCGGCTCTAAAACCCGGCCGCCGAGCACAATAATGTTAGCGTTATTATGCTCTTTCGCCATTTGCGCCGTAAATTTATCATGCACCAGAGCGGCGCGAATATTGCGGTGGCGATTTGCGGTCATCGACATGCCGATTCCGGTGCCGCAGATCAGGATTCCTGCGCTGTCAGGGGTCGTGGCGACACGGTCAGCGAGAGCATGGGCGAATTCAGGGTAGTCAACCGAGGCTTCGGAGTCAGTTCCTAAATCCGTAAGTTGGCATTGCCCAGGCAAATTGTTTTTGAGGAACTCTTTGAGTTGATAGCCGCCATGATCACTGGCAATAAACAGGGTTTTTAGGGTGTTTTCCGGCATTGGTTTCTCTTTTATAGTTGATTAAATGTCTTAATAAGCGGAAAAGGCGAGGGTGGCGTTGGTACCGCCGAAACCGAAAGAGTTACTTATCGCATTTTTTATATTTGCTGCAACCGCTTGATTGGGAACATAGTTGAGGTCGCATTCCGGGTCTGGATTATCCAGGTTTATGGTTGGTGGAACCTGGCCATTTATGATCGTCAGAATTGTAAAGGCCGCTTCAACGGCGCCGGTTCCACCCAGCATGTGGCCGGTCATCGACTTATTGGAGCTGATCAGAAGTTTTTTAGCGTGGTCCTTAAAGACCGACTTGATGGCCTGGGTTTCGTAAAGGTCGTTGAAATAGGTCGAGGTGCCGTGGGCATTAATATAGTCAATGTCTTCGGGGCGAAGGTTGCTATCCTGCAAGGCGGCTACCATTGAGGCTGCAGCGCCCACGCCATCTGGGGCCGGTGAAGCGATATGGAAGGCGTCACAGGAGCTGCCGTAGCCGGTGAGTTCCGCGAGTATCGGAGCCCCACGTTTTAAGGCGAATTCAAGTTCTTCAAGGATTAATATCCCGGACCCTTCAGCCGGAACAAAGCCGTCCCGATCCTTATCGAAGGGGCGACTGGCTCGAGTCGGTTCGTCATTGCGGGTTGAGAGCGCTTTCATGGCATTAAATCCGGCAACACATAACGGCGTAATGGCCGATTCCGTGCCGCCGCAGATCATGACATCACTGTCGTTGCGCTGGATGATTTTCATCCCCTCTCCGATTGAGTGGGTGCCGGTGGCACAAGCTGTAACCACAGAGATATTGGGGCCTTTGGCCTGGTGGCGGATAGCAATGTTGCCGGGAGCCAGATTGGCGATCATCATTGGAATGAAAAAAGGAGAGACCCGCCGGGGACCTTTTTCCAGCAATACTTTATGGTACTCTTCGAGGCTGGGCAGGCCGCCGAGCCCGGCCCCGACCGAGACCCCGACCCGCGGGCTCAGGCTCGGAGTTATCTCAAGTTTTGCCATATTTAAAGCCATGTCAGAGGCCGCCAAAGCAAAATGGATGAAGGTGTCCATTTTTCTGGTCTCTTTTTTTTCAATGAAATCGGTGACCTCGAAATCGGTGACTTGGCCGGCAATCTTAGTGGCAAACTTTTCTGTATCGAAGGAAGTGATCGGGCTGATCCCAGACTCTCCAGCCAACAGGCGTTGCCAGTTTTTTTCTACTCCGGTTCCCAGAGGGGTTACCAGACCGATTCCGGTTACGACGACTCTGCGTTTCACTTTATTACCTCAATCTCATTTATTTGCTTACAGAACACCATTGCACCAATATAGCACGAATTATACGAAGAAAAGTATTTTTCACTTTGTGGGCTTCGTGCCTTTGTGGTGAGGAATTAATTTTCGGGCTACTTTTTATCGACAATGAAGATAATTGTAAAGTAAAAAACGCCTTTCCCGGGCAGGAAAGACGTTTCAAGGAACTTCTTAAAGTTGATCTACCGGTTCTAAGTCTATGAGGAGTGCTGAGTAACGTAGTCGATTGCGTTCTGGACTGTTCTGATTTTTTCGGCTTCTTCATCTGAGATTTCGACTCCGTACTCTTCCTCAAAAGCCATGACCAACTCAACCGTATCAAGAGAGTCAGCTCCGAGATCATCTATGAATGAAGCTTCGTTGTTGATCTCATCAGCATCTTTAATACCCAGTTTCTCGGCAATGATCTCTTTTATTTTTTCTTCTATTGACATCTTTTAAATCTCCTTTGGACTGTTGCAAGTTACCTTTAGATTAGTTGTTTTTCTGGTCGAGTGGTTTATGTTCGTAAATCTGTTAAAAGGTTAAAAGTTATTTAACTGTTCGGCTTCGACCTGCCGGGATTGGGGTCATTGCTGGTGAAAGGTGCGTTAGCACCCCAGCTTTGACCCCGTTAATGAGGGCGAAGCAAAGTTCACTACCTTTTTACTGGAGCTTAAAGAGTGTATGTTGTCATGCCATTAACATGCCGCCATCAACCTGTATAACTTGACCGGTGATATAGTCAGCCATGGGTGAGAGCAGGAAAAGGGCGGTGTTGCTGATATCTTTTACCGTACCTAAACGGCCGGCGGGAATCATCTCTTTGATTTTATCTTGAGCTTTGGGATCTATGGCCTCAGTCATCTCAGTCTCGATATAACCGGGTGCGATCATGTTACTCGTGATATTCCTTGAGGCCAGTTCCCTGGCTAAACTGCGGCCAAAGCCGATGATGCCGGCTTTGGCCGCGGCATAGTTGGCTTGCCCGCTGTTGCCCATAAGGCCGATAACCGATGAGAGGAAAATAATCCGGCCATAACGTTTTTTAATCATGCTGCGGACAACGGCTTTACTGCAGTTGAAGCCACCCTTTAAGTTGACATCCATAACTTCGTCCCAATCACTCTCTTTGAGGCGCAAGAGCAGGTTGTCACGGGTGATGCCGGCATTATTGATAAGAAAATCGATCTGTTTGGTTTCGGCGGTGATCTCGGCAACCATCTCGCTGCAGGCTGTAAAGTTGGCGACATCAACCTTGAGGAATGAGGTTTGGGCTCTGTCGGCAGGGAGATTTTGGTTGATCTCGCTGGCGACTGTTTCTCCAAGTGATTGATTGGTACCGCAGAAATAGACGCGGGCTCCATGTTGGGCCAAGGTGGTAGTCAGTTCTTTGCCGATGCCCCGGGTGCCGCCGGTAACCAAGGCAACTTTGCCGTAGAAATCAAAAGGGTTTGGGGAAGTTGTCATGCGTAGTTCTCAAGAATCCGGTCAAGACCCTGGCAAGTTGCCAGGTTTAGGGTTTTAGTTTGGCGATTAATGTGTCGCATGAGACCGGAAAGAACCCGGCCTGGGCCCAGTTCGATAACTTGGGTGACGCCTTGAGTTATTGCCAGCTGCATAGACTCTTCCCAGCGTACCGCGCTACTGACTTGTTGAATAAGGAGGCGGCGGACACTGTCGGCATGGTAGTTGGTTTCAGCATCAACGTTGGAGATGATTGGGATTTCAGGTTCGCTGACGTTGACGTCAGCGAAGTGTTCAGCCAGTTTTTCGGCTGCAGGCCGCATTAATGAGCAGTGAAAAGGGGCGCTGACTGGTAATTTTACAACGCGGCTGGCCCCAGCTTGATGGGCTTTTTCACCAGCTTCCATAATCGCCGGGACATGTCCGGAAATTACAATCTGGCCAGGGCAGTTATAGTTGGCTGGTTCAACGATTTGGTCGTTGTCTGGATTAGAAGTTGCGTCGCAGATCTCGACAATCTGTTGCGGCTTCATACCCATGACCGCAGCCATAGTGCCGAGGCCGACGGGGACGGCACTCTGCATGAATTTGCCGCGGGCTCTAACGATACGTACCGCATCATAAAAAGAGATCGCGCCACTGGCGACCAAGGCTGAATACTCTCCCAGACTATGGCCCGCTGCTAGGACTGGCTTAAGGCCAAGCTTGCTGCATAAAACGCGATAGGCGGCAATGCTGGCCGCCAGGATTGCCGGCTGCGTGTTGGCGGTTTGGTTGAGCTCTTCCGGGGATCCGGAAAAGCAGATTTTAGTCAGGTCTTCACCTAATGCGTCATTGGCTTCGTTGAAGGTTTCACGGGCTTCAGGAAAATTATCATATAACTCTTTGCCCATGCCGATATGCTGCGAGCCTTGGCCGGGAAATATGAATGCAGTGCTATTGCTGTGACTGTCCAATATAGTCTCCACTAGGCAAATCTGGTGGTTGGCAACTAGAGTGCAAACCTATTTAGTTGCCGCGCTTATTGACGTTGTCATCTCTTTAGTTTCAAGCCATCCATCTAAAGCTTTGTAATATAGCGGTTTATATGGATAAATGTCAATAAAAACCAAAAAAATTAAGAGATTTTAATAGGTGGTAGTTTTTTATGGATCTTGTTTAGGGGTTTATGGTTTTGCCTTTGGCAGATATTCGCAGGGCTGGCGTTGGTTTATGTCTCTTCTTCATCCGGGTTGGTCTCGGTTGTCTCTTTATGAATTATCTTTTCTTTGATTTGGTTCCAGAGCTTCTTTTTGGGAAGTAGTTTCTGGATTTCATGGTTTTTGTCGAGCTCGTTAAGGAGATGTTCGTTAACCTGTTGTTCGGAGAATTCGGCGCAGAGGCGAATTCCGTTTTTGATCGCTTTGCGACAGGATGAGCCGTGAGCGATAAAGCAGTTGCCGTTGATGCCGAGTAGCGGGGCACCCCCGTATTCGGCGTAATCAACCCTCTTCTTCATATCTTTTAAACCATCTCGGCAGAGCCAGGCCCCAGCTTTACGGGTAAGATTGGCGGTAAGCTCTTCGCGCAGGATCTTGGTTATAGCCAAAGCCAAACCTTCGGAGGTCTTGAGGACGATGTTGCCGACAAATCCGTCGCAGACAATAACATCAATATCGCCCGGGAAAATATCGCGGCCTTCCATCGAGCCTAAATAGTTCAAAGGGCTGTGTTTTAGGAGTTCGTGGGTGGCCCGGGTCAGCTCATTGCCCTTGCTCTCCTCTTCGCCGTTACTCAAAAGGCCGACTTTGGGGAACTGGCGATTTAAGACTCGTTGGGCATATACGCTACCCATGATCGCAAATTGTGCCAGGTGTAGAGGAGAACAGTCAACGTTGCCGCCGACATCAAGGATGGTTACCGGTTCTTTTAAGGTAGGTAGGCAGGTAACAATGGCAGGTCGATCAATGCCCGGGAGTTTTTTTAAGGTCACCATGGCGATGGCCATGGTGGCGCCGGAATTGCCAGCTGAGATGAAACCTTGAGCGCGGCCATCGCGAACCAGTCTCAGTCCTACCGCGATGGATGATTCACGTTTGCGCCGCATGGCTTTGCTAGGAGATTCATCCATGGTCACGACTTCGGCTGCCGGTTGAATGAAAATCGGCAGATTCTTGATGTCGTGTTTTTCGAGTTCAAGCTCTATTCGTTCCTGAATCCCGACCAGAATGATCTGCAGGTTCAAGCTTTTGGCGGCTTCAATGGCTCCGGCGACGATCTCTTCTGGGGCTTGATCCCCACCCATAGCGTCTACAGCAATTTTCATGAGCGGAGCCAGCCTTTAGTTATGAATCCATAAAGCTTTAATCAACATTAATAAAGGTTTCACCTTTGTAGGTGCCGCAGGCTGCACAAACCCGATGCGGCACAGTCGTGGCCTGGCAGTTAGGGCAGGTCGCGGATTGCGGTGCAGTTAGGGTAAGGTGCGAGCGGCGTTGTCTTTTTTTGGTTTTTGAGGTTCTTCTTTTAGGTACAGCCATGGTCTCTCTCCAGTAAAAATTAGTATGCGAAAAAAAATCGCTTTGTCGTTCTAAATTAAATGGCTGGGCATTCTATATTGCTCTCAGCGCATTGTCAAGTCTAAAAATTAATCTCATTTTGCATCCCGGGAACTTTCCCGGTGGTGGACAGCCTCGTGGTTCTCTGAAGATTTACACTTCATTGTCAATGACTTCACTATGCAGATCAATTAAACTGTGGTCGTTAGCGAGGATATAGTCGAGGGTAGATTTAACGCGAAAGTTAGCTTTGGTTATAAAGAGTTTGGCAACTGTTTTTTTGCGCTCGCTTTGGAGAGCGTTCTGGCACAACAGATAAGCGTTAATTACGTCGGTAGTCATGTTGACCAGTCTGGTTGCGTGAAATTCCTGGTAAACGGGATCTCCTTTCTCTTTAATATAGGAGATTGCCATCTCCAGGTGCGAACGCATTTTCTGGGCAGCTTGAAAGAGCTCGGCAACGGCGGAAAAGTCATGGTTCTCCTCATATTCACTGAGACGTTCTGAGACCACACCGGCGATTATGCCGCCCAGAGCTGCAAGCGCCTGGAGCTGGGTTGTGCCTTCGTAGATGTTGGTGATGCGGGCATCGCGATAGTGGCGTTCAACATCGAATTCTTTGGTAAAGCCAACCCCGGCATGAATCTGGATTGCGTCATAGGTGACTTTATTGCACATCTCCGAAGCCAGGCTTTTGGCTAGAGGTGTAAACAGGGAGGCAAACCTGGTATAGCGTTTCAGGTCAGCTTTTAAATCAGCTGCCCGCTCCGGGTGTTTTTCAACGCGATCTTCAATTCCCTCTTTGATATCAACGATGCATGAGGTCTCATAAACCAGTGTCCGGGAAGCTTCAATTGCGACCTTCATGTCGGTCAGCATCTCGTAGATTACGGCAAAATTACGGATCGGTTGTTTAAACTGAGTCCGGTCTTTGGCGTAAGCGTAGGCTTTTCGGTAGGCCGCTTCCGCAATGCCAACCGCTTGTGCGGCGACCGCCAGACGGGCGCCGTTCATCAGGTAAATGGTATATTTTATTAGTCCCAGTTTACGTTTACCCAGAAGTTCGGCTTTGGCATTGTTGAACTGGATTTCGCAGGTGGGAGATCCTGTAATCCCCAATTTGTGTTCAATGCGTCTGACTTTCATGTCCTGGTCGCGTTCGTAGATGAAGAGCGAGAGACCCCGGCCGCTGGATGTACCCGCTTCCGAGCGCGCCATAACCAGGGAAATGTCGCCGCAACCATTGGTGATAAAGCGTTTAACTCCATTTAGACGCCAGCTGCCGTCTTCATCCTGGTGTGCCCTTAAGGTGACCGATTGGAGGTCGGAGCCGGAATCGGGTTCGGTCAGGGCCATTGAACCCATCACTTCGCCACTGGCAAAGCGTGGCAGGTGACGCTGTTTCTGCTCTTCCGAGCCGAATTTGCAGATTGTATCACTTAAACCCTGCAAGCCAAAGACCAGCATCAATGAAGCATCTGCGCGCGAGATCATCTCGATCGCCGCTGAGAAAATGGTTATCGGCATATTGATGCCGCCATATTCGCGAGGCATCGTAAAGCCCGCCAGGTCGGCTTGGTTGATGCGAGCCACGGTCTCTCTAATACCTTTTGGATAGGTTACTTCACCATTTGCGAAAGTGGCTCCCTCTTCGTCAACTTCGCGGGCTCTGGGGTCGGCAAAATCACCGGCGATCTCCCCGACGATTTCAAGTACTCGATCGTAGTTGTCGAGGGCGTCGGCCTCGTCCTGCGGGGCGTAAGGGGAGCTCTCTTTCTGGCTGAAGCCATCCTCTTTCAGGTCGATGACCCGGGTCAAATCAAGGTTTTTCATGTGAAACAGAATATCTGCATTATCGCGATAAAAATTAGCCATTATCGGACTCCTAATGTTTGGTTTTGTAGGCTTTGATCATCTTGCCTATAACATCTTTAACGTCGCCGACGATAGCGTAGTGGGCCAGGCCAAAGATCGGTGCTTGCGGATCTTTGTTGATGGCGATAATTCGCTTGGCTTCAGCCATCCCGGCCCGGTGCTGGATCTGTCCGGAGATTCCACAAGCTATATAGAGATTGGGGCGGACCGTAATGCCGGTCTGGCCGACTTGATGATCTTTATTGAGGATTCCCGAATCAACTACTGGTCGGGAACAGCCTAACTCACCGCCCAAAACCTTGGCTAACTCGCGAGCCAGGGCAATGGTCTCGGGATCACTGGCTCCCATCCCGGCCGAAACAATAATCTGGGCGGCTTTGAGGTTGACCTGTTTCTCTTCAAGAATAACTTCCAGGACTTCAGTGAGAAAATCATGGTCATCAATTGTGCAAGGTTCTTTAATTATTTCAACCGTTTTGCTGGTGTCGGCGGTATTCATTTTCATGACCCCTTCGCGCACGGTTGCCATACTCGGCATGCTCTCGGGTGAGACGATGGTGGCGACAATGTTGCCGCCGAAGGCGGGCCTGATCTGCAACAGAGTGTTTTCGTAGAGGGTCTCTTTAAGCTTGTGTTCGCCGATCTGTAAATCTGTACAGTCGGCGGTTAGTCCGCATTTGAGAGCTGATGCAACCCGGGGAGCAACATCGCGGCCCATGGTAGTTGCCCCGAAAAGGACAATTCCGGGCTTATATTTTTTGATCATTTCGACAACAGTCTTGGCGTAGGGGACTGATGTGAAATGGGTTAAGCGTTCATCTTCTGTATAGTAAACCCGCTGACAACCATAGTGTCCCAGGGTGTTGAGCTCGCCTTCAAGGTTGTGGCCCAGGGCGATCGCTTCGACGCTGCCGCCGAGTTCTTGGGACAGGCGGTCGGCGGCACTGAGCAGTTCGAGACTGACTTCGTTGACCTTGGCGTGGCGGGCTTCAATGAAAACCATTACGTTTTTTTTGCTATCCATACCTTTAATAACTCCTAATTCGACCATCTGGAACCTGACAGGTCTGCATTAACCGATAATGTTTTCTTCAATAAGTTCATGGATCAGCTCGGCGACCCCGCTATCACTGCTGGCGACCTGTCGACTTTCGCAGCCGGATAAGACGACGCTTTGAATCTTTTTAACCTTGGTGGGTGAACCGGAGAGGCCGCACTGTTCCGGGTCGGCACCGATTGCTTCCACGTTCCACTCTTTTACATGATTTACAATGGCGCAAGCGTCAGAGGTCAGGTAACTCTCATCGTAAGAGGTGTTGCACAACTCTTTACCGATATTTTTGTAGGTCATCACTTTTTTAGCGTTGGCGGGACGGGGTTCGTTGGCGGTTCCGGTGATTGTGAGTAGCGCCGGAAACCGGCTTTTGACAATTTCATAACCGTCTTCAACTGATCGTTTTACGGTGATTGAATTGTCATCCACTGTAGTTACAGCTGAGATGCAGGTCAGTTGATTGATATTTAACTTTTCCGCAATCTGGGGCCCGACTTGAGCCGTATCGCCGTCAATTGCTTGACGACCGCAAAGAATGAGATCGTATTTGCCGACCCGTTCAATGGCGCATTTCAGGGCGTACGATGTTGCCAGGGTGTCGGCTCCGGCAAAGCGGCGATCAGAGATCAGGATAACGTCATCGGCGCCTCGGTAGAGGCACTCTTTTAAAACTTCAACCGCATTTGGCGGCCCCATTGAGATGCAGGTAACAGTGCCGCCGGTGAGCTCTTTTATCTTTAAAGCCTCTTCCAGGGCATTGAGATCTTCCGGGTTGAAGATGGTTGGCAGGATGGCACGGTTAACCGTGCCATCCTCTTTCATGGCATCGCCGGACACGTTGTGAGTGTCAGGTACCTGTTTGACGGTCACAATCAAATGTAAACCCATGAATTATTCCTCGTTGTCTATGGCTTTGGGTTCGATAATTCGATATAAAAATGAGATATGTTTTCAAGTCTGTAAGGAGAAAGACAATTTTTCCTTTAACCTGTATTTGACAAGGGCGGCTTCTTAGCAAAAATAATCGATAATGACAAGCATTAAGGTGCAATATGTCAGTCGGAGCAGTTTGCGGTGTATTGGCTTTGCTAGTAAATCTGTTTTTGGGCAAAATTATTGGTTGTTTGATGCTTGTTTAGAGAGTGGGTGTTAATGAAGCTTAATGATTCCTCTGTTGCTTGGGTTTGCGACAGGTTTTTATTAAAAAAGACAATCGTGGTGGATGGAGGTTGTCTTGTAAATATATGAATAGAAAGATTATATAGTGAATAATCTTTCACAACAAGATTAGTAATGAGTTAATTTTAATGATTGACAGAAGCGATCAAATAAACTAAAATAATCAGTAATATCTATGGGTAAGGTGTGTTTTATGGTTGTTTTACCCCATGTTTTTTGCTTGCGAATGTTTACTGTTCGCTAATCTTTGAAAGTTTTGATAAACATTTTTTGAAGGGAGGTGGAATTCGGCAATAATTAAGGTAATTTATTGCCAGTGGTTTCCGGGGAGGAGATCAAATTTTGCATGCCCTGTTTGTTTGGCAGGGTAGGAAAGATTTTTAACAAGGAGAAGAGAGAGGTTATTAACATGAGAAAGCATTGGCTTATGCTGGGTGCAGGGTTGCTGATGGCGCTGGCCATGAGCATCACCGCCTGTACGACTTTGAGTAGTCATCGGGCCTGCGTCCTCAAGCTGCCGGTTCCCGTTAAAGGGGCCCAATTTGCTGGTAGCGAAACTTGTGCTGACTGCCATGATGAATTGGCAGCAGCCTTCGGTGGCTCGATCCATGACCGTATTCTGGCCCAGGAGACGGCCATTGGGATGAAAGGTTGTGAGACCTGTCATGGACCTGCGAGTTTGCATGCCGAATCTGAGGATCCATCCCAGATAATTTCATTTGAAAGCCTGGAAGCGGGAACCGCTTCGGCTGTTTGTTTGCGTTGTCACAGCGATGGTGCCCACTTTGATTGGGCGGGTACAGCTCATCCGATGAATGATGTCGGTTGTTTAAGTTGTCATAAGATCCACAGCCCTCCAGTAGTCGAAAATTCACTGGAAAAAGCCGAGCCTGAGCTCTGTTATGAGTGTCATGCTCTGGAGCGGGCTAAAATGTACTATCCTTCCCACCATCCGGTTAAGGAAGGGAAAATGGTCTGTAGTGACTGTCATGCCAATCATGGTTCGATGGTTAAAGGTTTAAAGACCGATGAGCGTCTCAACGACCTCTGCTTAAATTGTCATGCACGTTACCAGGGACCGTTTGTTTTCGAACACTCACCGGTATCTGATGACTGTATGATCTGCCATGACCCTCATGGCTCGGTCTCTAATAACCTGAAAAAAGCCAATGAGCCTTATCTCTGCCTGCAGTGTCATGAGCCTCATTTCCATGCGGGCCGGACTTCGAGCCCAACAGGTACAATTACTGATTGGATGGGTAACCCGGTAGATGCGGACGCGACCTTTAACGGAGATAAAACTCTCTGGGCCGCGGCTTACGCGACCAAGTGTACCCAGTGTCATTCCCAGGTTCACGGCAGCGATCTGCCATCCCAATCGGTCCCCGGACAGGGTCGGGCTTTAACCAGATAATATGACAGAAGGAGTGATCATGAAACGTATTGCACTATTTATGATTCTGGCCCTCTGCCTGGCACTGGTACCGGTTTTCTCGTGGGCAGGACAAACCACGGGTAGCGTCGGGATTGGTATACAGGGGGTCGATATTGATGATTCGCGGGAAGGTGCAGCTCAGTACCTGACAGCGGATCAGGGTGGCAATGCCACCTTTAATGTGAATGTCAATGGCTATCAAAGCGGCATAAAGTATGATTTAGATGCCAACTATCTCGACGAAGATGACTTCGGTGGGCGGTTGGATATGGATGTTAAACGTTATTTTAGAACCAAAAACAGCTATCAGAAATTTATTCACTGGTTGGAAAACGATGATCTGGTCAACAACAATGTTGATCCCGATTTCGCTTTCCCGGCCGGTATGTCGCTGACCCAGCCGCTCTATCTTGCGGCCGGGACCAAAGCCGTATTCGGGGCTCCCACGAAAATGGGTGCCAACGTTGCGGTTGTACGCAACACTTCGTGGGGCGACGATATGTACGTGACCCGTGAAGAGCTGGTCTCTGATAACGAGTTCCTGATTCCCGGGGCCGAGTTTATTAAGATTCACGCTAAGTACCGTATGGAGAAGCGTACAGGTTATGAGCAGACCAAAACTGCGAGTAAGTGTGGCGGCTGTCATCTGGCGGCTGATAAACAGTCGATTGATGAAGAGACCCAGGATTTTTCGATTGGGGCAACTGCTCATTTAGGTTTGGTCACTCTCGATTATACCTTCCTGCGGCGCACCTTCGATGATAATTCCAAGCCTCCTGTCAATCAGTATGTTACGGTTGGGGCAAGTGATGCCAAGTTGACCTATTTTGGTAACGAAGGTGATGTGGTCTATTCCTCGACACCTGATTCAGAAAAAGATTCACATATTGTCAAAGCTCAAGTGGCTCTACCGATGAATACTACAGTTTTCGGTAGTTATGTTCATACTGAGATTGATAATAACACGGCGACTGATAATTTTGTAGGTGCTGATGTGACGATTAGTGATGATCCGAGCTATGACTACGATGCTTACGCTTTACGTCTGACCTCTGCACCAGTCTCCTTTATGACGATGTCATTCAAGTATCGTCACGAAGATCTCGATGCTGACAGTGTTGTTATCAGCTACGATGATTCCAGCTATGATCCGCAGGGTGCCAACTCTGCGGCGGTCGATCCGACCCTGTTTGGTCTGCATGGTTTTTCTGAAGAACATGATGGTTGGCCTTGGGAACGTGAATCGAATTTATCACGTGATATCGACACTTATGGAGCCGAGTTTAAATTCAAGGTTTTCAAGCGTACCAACTTGTTGGTTGGCTGGGAGCGTGAAGAGGAAGATGTTGATGCTGAGTGGGAGACCACTACTGATACATACTCAATCGCTTTGAACAGTCGGGCCGTCAAAAATCTGAGTCTGCGTTTATCTTACACTTATGAAGATATTGACGATCCTTTCGCGCATGAGGGTGCAGCTTATGCTAACCCGACGGCGATGTTGGCCTGGCTTAAAGCTAATGTTGATCCGCTTTGTACTTCCTGTTCGGTTAAAGATCTTCCCTTGCCGGGTAGCCCGAAAGCGGCCGAGTACTATGTTATGTATAACAGTCGCAGTCTCGATCTGACCTCAGAACCTGAGAATGTGCATAAGTTTAAGGCGCATGCAACCTATAATATTACACCCAGGATTACGGCCAGTGGTCACTTCCATTATGATCTTGAAGAGGTCGAAATTGATGCTCCCGGCCATGGTAGTACGTTTGATAAGGAGATGTATGCTGTGGGAGCCGATCTCTTTGTCGCTCCGATGGATAATCTGACCTTTATGTTTGCTTATAACTACATGGATATGGAGGATCAAGCATTTCTCTCCTCGGTAGCCTATGGCGGCTGAGCTGGCACCTTCGCGTCCCCAAGTTTTGGGTACACATTGTCAGATATGGAAAACAAAACCGAAGTTCACACCCTGCTTGTTAGTGCCGATTTTGAAGCTACCGAAAAATTGAAATTTAATGGTGGCGTTATTTGGAATTGGGGTAAAGCTGAAATGGATAGTCTCAGCGCCGACTACTCTGAAGGTGTTAAGCCTGCCAACTTTGGCTACGATCATGCCCTGGCCTTTGCGGTCTGGGAAGATAACAGCGAACTCGATATCGAAGAGATTGAGTACTATATTGGCTGTTCTTATGATTTCACCAAAGATCTCACCATTAATCTTAACGCATCATACACCGATTACAGTGATGATGAACCCTATCTCTACGATACCAGTGGCGACCTGATCCTGGTTAATGCCGGCTTAACCTTCCGGTTCTAGAAGAGAGCTAGAGACGCCTGATTTAAGGTGTTGAAAATAAAAAAAGAGTACCGGTTCTTGTGAATCGGTACTCTTTTTTTATGCTTAATTGCGGTTTTTAAATAAAAATGGGCTCATCTTCTTGACAGTTGCCCCAACGCTGGTTATCTTATAGGAAGTTTGTGGGTATTCTGATCTTCTAATCTGGACAGCGTGTGGAGCGGCTATTGCCTGTAATGCTGAAAAATTTAATTGGATGAGTCAATATAAAGCCGTCGGCGTTGTCGACGGCTCTTGTTTTTTTATATATTGCATTTTTAAGATTTAGGGCCGAAAAATTGAAATCGATTGCAATCGTTGGTTTGGGAAGGGTCGGTAGTGCCCTGGCAATTTTGTTATGGCAGCAAGGGTATCGCAGTTTGCGGGTTTGCGATCACAACCCGGAAAAAATAGATGCCCTTAGGCGTTGGATAGATGGATCAATAACTACCTGCTCAACCCCGGCTGAAGCGGTTGCCGGGGCGGACTTGGTTCTGCTGGCCTCTCAGGATCGTTATATTGTGGAAATTGCGCTGGATTTGGCCAAATCTTGTTCAGCGCAAGATCTGGCCGGGCTCTATGTTGCCCATTTGAGTGGATCTCTTACCTCCGAGGTCCTCCAGCCTCTGGTGCTTAGGGAAGCGGTTGCCTTCTCTCTACACCCCTTGCAGAGTGTTGCCGATGTCGAGGGCGGGATCCAGGTTCTGGCCGGCTCATATTTTTCTTTTGAAGGTGATGAGCAAGCCTTTTCCCTGGCTGAGACTTTAGTTACGGCTTTGCATGGTAACCTGGTTCGTTTGGCAGCGGCCGATAAAGTGCTTTATCATGCTGCTGCCGTGGTTTCTTCCAATTTCTTTATTGCCCTGGAAGAGATGGCGATCAACATGATGGCCGGGATCGGAGTTGAATCCGATACCGCCCGCCGTATGCTATTACCCCTGATTCGCGGGAGTTTTGAAAACCTTGAACGAGTTTCGCCGGCTGAGGCTTTGACCGGACCAATTGCCCGGGGAGATGATCAGACGGTTGCGGCTCACTTGACCGCTTTACAGGTTAAATTTCCTGACTACGTTCCAGCTTATCGTCTGTTGGCCGGTTTGAATGTTGACTTGGCTATGCAGAAGAGTGAGCTTACTAAAGCTGATTTTCCCTCTCTTCAATTATGATGTGATTATTAGTAACCCTGAACCCTGAACCCTGAACCCTGAACTTTGAACCCTGAACTTTGAACTGTAACCAATGACCTCCTACTCTTTTCCACCTGAATTTGTCAGTGATCTGCGCTCGCGTATCGATATTGTTGAGCTCGTCGGGGACTATGTGTCCTTGACCAAGGCTGGGGTTAACTATAAAGGGTTATGCCCTTTTCATGAAGAAAAGACGCCATCTTTTACGGTGCATCAAGGCAAAGCAATATTTCACTGTTTTGGCTGTGGTGAGGGAGGTGATGCGATCGGTTTTTTAAAGCGGATCGAAAATCTTTCTTATCCGGAAACTTTGGTTCGCCTGGCGAATCGTGCTGGGGTTGATATCTCGCCCTATGAGCGGCGCCGAGGCAGTGTTGAGGCCCAGGCCAAAGCACGTTCAGAGCGTGAAAATCTGGAAGCTGCCGTCGCTTGTGCGCAAAACTTTTTTGCTCGTAATCTACAAGCTAATCTTAATGGGCAAGTCGGGCTCTATCTCCAGAAACGGGGCATTAATCCGGTCCAAGCGAAAACTTTTGGTCTGGGGTTTGCCCCCGATGCCTGGTCTGCTCTAAAGGATGAGTTGGGGCGTCAGGGGATTGATGAGCGCGTTGCCGTAGCCGCAGGACTCCTGGTTCAGAAAGAGGGAACTAATCGCCGCTATGATCGTTTTCGGGACCGTTTGATTTTTCCGATCCGTGATGTTTCCGGGACGGTGATCGGCTTTGGTGGCCGTTCCTTGGGAGATGGTGAGCCCAAATATCTTAACAGCCCGGAGTCGCCGATATTTAATAAGCGACGCCTGCTCTATGATCTGCATCATGCTCGACCGGCTATTGCCAAAACCGGCAGCGCCTTTCTGGTTGAAGGTTATATGGATGCCTTGTCTCTCTATCTGCGCGGGGTTGATAATGTTATCGCTACTTTGGGGACCGCGCTTTCGGAAGAGAATGTTGCGGCTGTCAAACGTTATACCAGTAAAGTAGCGATCTTTTTTGATAATGACCGGGCGGGAAAGGCCGCCGCTTTTCGCTCATTGCCGCTCTTTATGGCGGTCGGGATTATGCCCGATATTGTGTTGTTGCCGGCAGGTGTGAAAGATCCGGATCAGCTTGCCGCAGGCCTGGATGATCCGGATCTGCAACAGGCTTTAGCCAGGCAGGTTTCACTCTTTGATTTTTTTCTCAAGGAAAAAAGTACAGGTCTTGATGGTTATAATGATCGTTTGCAGTTTTTGCGTGAAGTTTTAGAGATGATTCTGCGCCTGCCGGATGATCCGTTACGAGGTATGGCTTTGCGGGCAACCGCCGAAACCCTGCGCTTGGCGGAAGAGATTGTGCTCGACGAGTATCGTCGGATACGTCAGCATCGTCAACAGTATCCGGCTCGAGGTGGTGAGCGGTCAGCGACACCAGTTGTTTCTGGTTCTACTCAGGGAGGATTATCTACGCGCTTGTCATCAGGCGTGGTCTCCCGGCCGGAAGAGATGATTCTGGCAACTTTTTTGAGCTTTCCCCAGGTTCACGATGAATTTTGTACAGACTATCTTGATCTTGTCGAAAGTCAGGATTGTTGCAATCTTTGTCGGGAACTGGCGCAGTGCGCCGGCGGTGATGACGGCAGGGCTCTTTTGCAACAGCTTTCCGGGAGCGTTGAGGGAGAAGCTTTATGTTCTCTTTACGCTCGTCTGGTCCACCTTCCGGCCCCGGCTGAAGATTTAGAGGTGGCGCGAAAAGTTGTTTGCGATTGTCTCTCCAGTTTAAGGAAACGCCAGGCTCAGGAACAGGCTCGGAACCTCGATCGTGAGCTTACGCAGTGTCATGATGAGGGGCAGATGTTCGCCCTGTTGCGGCGTAAGATGGAGATAAAAAAAAGATTAATGGCGTAGTTGCTAGAGCATGAAATTTTATATCTAAAGGTTTGTAAGCCTGTTTAGTTTTAGTTATCTTGGGTTTGATAATGAAATTTTGCATAAGAGGTGAAAATGTCGGCGACATCTAGCGGTAGTGCCACAGTGGTCAAGAAAGTGAAAGGCGCTGATGCTCTAATTAACTCAGAAATCAATTCAGATGACATTAAAAAATTGATTCTTCAGGGCAAAGAGAAGGGTTTCCTTAGCTATGCTCAGATCAATGATGTGTTGCCGGCCGAAGCTGTTTCTCCGGAGAAAATCGATGAGATGCTGATGTTGTTCGCCGAGATGGGGATTGCTGTCGATGATGGTGATAAAGCGGCAAAAATCTCATCTACAGGTGACGGTCAGGGTAAGGCTGGGCCAGTCGGTACGGCTAGTGCTGCGGTTGAAAGCTCTTCTGAACGCCACCATGATCCCGTGCGAATGTATCTTTGGGAGATGGGTTCTGTACCCTTGTTGACGCGTGAGGGTGAGGTCGAAATTGCGAAAAAGATTGATGATGGTGAGCGTGAGGTTGTTAAAGCCTTACTGAAGTCGGTTTTGACGGTCAATACTCTAACCTATCTTGGCGGCTTGCTAAATTCTGAAGAGATTACGGTTAAATCTATCAGTCGCGATGTCGAAGAAGAGGTTGAGATTGAAGAAGATATCGATTCGGGACTGGCTTCACTGGAAGATGACGATGACGATGATGATGATGATGAAGTTGTTGAAGTGGCTTCTGACAGTGACGATGATCTTGAAGATCAAAAAGAGGTTGCCGAACTAATTGCTTCAGAAAATGATTTTGATCAAGATGATGAGACTTTAGTGCAGAGGATTGTTGGTGGGATTGAGACGATTACGACTCTTTTTGGCGATAATCGGAAGTCTAGAAATCGACTTAAGCATCCTGATGCCGAGTTGCGGTCATCGGTCAAAAGGAGTGCTTTGCGAGGTCAGATAAAAGCCAATGAGCGGGAAATTATCAATCAGTTTTATGCGATAAAGCTCAGGCCTGTGGTGATTGAAGATATAATTTCCAATCTTAAGAGCTACGTTGACATGGGCCGCAATTTGGAGAAGATGATTGTGCGGCTTGAAGCTCGTTACCAGACCCGCCTGCGCAATCTGCGCATTGTTTGTAAGGAATGCGTTAAAAATGAGGAAAAGCGCAAAGCTTTTGCCCAAGATCATGGGCTTGATGATGATGGTTTTGATGACCTCTGGTTCAGGGTTGACAACTTAAGTTCCAAGCTGAAACGAATAAGCGATGATACTGGTTTAAGCCTGCCCGATCTCAAACGCGTTGATCAGCAGATTACGGTTGGTGAACGCCGGGCCGAAAATGCTAAGAATCAGTTGATTAAAGCAAACTTACGACTGGTTGTCAGTATTGCCAAAAAATATACCAATCGTGGACTCCAGTTCCTGGATTTGATCCAGGAAGGCAATATCGGTCTCATGAAAGCCGTCGATAAATTCGAATATCAGCGTGGTTACAAGTTCAGCACCTACGCGACTTGGTGGATTCGCCAAGCCATAACCCGGGCGATTGCGGATCAGGCGCGGACGATTCGAATCCCGGTGCATATGATTGAGACCATCAATAAACTGATTCGGACATCAAGGGTGCTTCTCCAGGAGCTTGGGCGTGAGCCGACCCCGGAAGAGATTGCCGAGCGCATGGATATCGCGCTTGATAAAGTGAAAAAAGTTCTGAAAATCGCCAAAGAACCGATCTCCCTGGAGACCCCGATTGGCGAAGAGGAAGATAGCCATTTAGGTGACTTTATTGAGGATAAAAAAGCGGTTAATCCCCTTGATTCGGTGGTTAAGGGTGATCTGGCCAGCCAAACCCAGTATGTTCTGGGAAGTTTGACAAAGCGTGAAGAGAAGGTTTTGCGACTTCGTTTTGGGATTGGCGAGCGTTGTGACCACACTCTAGAGGAGGTTGGCCAGGATTTTGAGGTTACTCGTGAACGGATCCGCCAGATTGAGGCCAAAGCCTTGCGTAAATTGCGCCATCCCAGTCGCAGCCGTAAGTTGCGGGGGTTTATCGAGTATTAGTTGCCAGCCTTCTTTAAAGCCTGAATATTGCCTTCATAGTCAGCGGAACAGAATACGGCTGAACCCGCCACAAAGATATCAGCGCCAGCCGCTTCAGCAATGGCGATGGTTTCAGCTTTGATGCCCCCGTCAACCTCGATCAAAAGAGGTTTTTCCCGTTCGCCGGCAAGGGTTCTTATTCTGGCGATCTTTTTGAGGGCTTCCGGGATCATGGCTTGTCCGCCAAAGCCTGGGTTTACGGTCATGACCAGAACTAGGTCGATTTCACTGATGATATCTTCAAGCATCAAAGCCGGGGTTGCCGGATTAAGTGAAACCCCGGCTTTGATGTTATGGGCTTTAATCATCTGAATTAGACGGTGCAGGTGGGCCCCCGACTCCTGATGGACGGTAATGATATCAGCCCCGGCTTCGACGAAAGCATCGATATAACGTTCCGGTTCCGAGATCATCAGATGGACGTCAAAAAGTAATTTACTGTGAGGGCGCAAAGCCTTTACAACCCCGGGTCCGATAGTCAGGTTGGGGACAAAGTGACCATCCATGACATCAATATGAATGAGGTCGGCCCCAGCTTGGTCGATCGCCTTGATCTCTTCTCCGAGACGACTGAAATCAGCCGACAAAATAGATGGCGCAATCATACGCATATTCGTGATCCTTTATCTCTTTATTATATTTTTGTGCTTGACAATGGTCGTTTGCAAGCTTTTCTTGCCCACTGCCCACTGCCCACTGCCCACTGCCCACTGCCCACTGCCCACTGCCCACTGCCTAATCTGTTCTAATTATCATAGCAGCGAAAAAACCATCCATCATACTATCTTTGATAAAGTTGGTTTCGAGATAACCTTCATGGTTGAGAACTTGCTGTAAGCGCTCAGGTTTTATTTCCTTTTTCGATATTTTGCGGAAATTGTGGTTTTCAGTTAGAAATTGCTGGACGACCGTCTGGTTTTCTGCGAGGCTGGTTGTGCAGGTAGCATAGATCAGGCGCCCCCCAACCTTGAGATACCTAGAACAATTTTTCAAGATTTGCAATTGAATTTTAGCCAGCTCCCGGCTCTCTCCAGGTTTCTTGCGCCAGCGCAAATCGGCTCGCCGGCGGATAACTCCGAGTCCAGAGCAGGGAGCATCGACTAAGATGGCATCGTAGTTTTGCAGTATTTCTGCCGGTAACGCTTTGCTTAAGTCGACGCAGGCGGGTGTGATTGATGATAGGCCAAGCCTTTTACTTGTCTCCTGGATCCGTTTGAGGCGCTCGGGGGCACGGTCTGCCGCAATAATTGTACAGTTATCACTGCTTAGCTCAGCGAGGTGAGCAGTTTTCCCTCCCGGGGCCGCACAGGCATCCAGGATAAGCTCGCCCGGTTGTGGGTTTAAGAGTTCAGCGATAAGTTGGGCGCCTTCATCCTGAACGCTCAAATAGCCCTTTTTAAACCATTCTGAGTTGAGTAGCGGAGCGGACTGGACGGCGCTGAAAGCATTTTCGGCATAGAGGCCTATCTTCAGATTCAGCCCAAGTTTGTCTTCGTTTTCGAGTCTGAGTAAAAAATCTTCGCGCGATATTTTCAGGCGGTTCACCCGAAAACTGGTACCTACAAAAAGATTGGCTTGGCGGCAGAGGGTTATGACCTTTTGTTGATCAAAGTCGCATTGCCACTGTTTGATCAGCCAGACCGGCAAAGAGTAGCGGATCGATAGGTTTTCCGGTTTGTCGTTGTCTTCTGGTAGCATCTTTTCCGGTTTTTGCCGCAGATAGGAGCGTAAGATGCCGTTGACAAAGCCCTCGCACCCGGGAGTCATGATTCGGGCCAGGTTGACCGCTTGGGAAACTATGGCATAATCGGGTCGAGTTTGGAGCCTTGAGCTTTCGTCCGAAAATTCCAGCTCAAAAAGGGCCAAGCGGAGAATGTTTTTAAGCTCTGGCTTAACCTTTTTGTTACGGTTTTGCAGTAGCTCGATATAATGATCAAGGCGAAGATGCCACCGTACGACTCCGGCCGTCAAACTGGTGGCCAACGTTCTTTGAACCTGGTTGTATTCAGTGTTAGCAAGCTGCAGATGTTTTTCGAGAAGCGGATCGATGGCTTGAGGCCGCTTGTCCCATTCAATCATAACCTGACACACAATCTGCCGTATTTCCTGATCGGTCAGGGATGGTAAGCGCTTTGATTTTTCTGGTTTCATAATAGATAACTTAGTTTGCTGGATGATTCCACCTTCATAAGGGGGGAGTGTGGGTTCGGGTCATTTGCTGACAGCCTCCTAGCACAGAGGGGTGAAAATGGAAACAAATAAGAGGTATGTTAGAATTAGGGGATGTGTTCGAATTGTCTCGGTATGGCGACAGTATGGCTCTTAACACGTGCCGTTCTGAATCCTGTTCAGGGCGTTGACGAAGCAAAACTTACTACTATCCGCTACGATTTCTAGGGGGGTAAGGCTGGTGATGATCTTTACTTTTAGCTTGCAATTTTGGCAAAAAACAATTACAGCATTTCCCGCTTTGACGGCCTCTTTTCAATGAGATGTTTGTCTTGTAAAAGATTTAGGTCTAAAGTGCGTGTGGCTGTGAGTTCCTATATAATATATAGTGACGAATTTGTCAGCCGATTTTGCCGGTGTAGCTCAGGTGGTAGAGCAACTGATTCGTAATCAGTAGGTCCGCAGTTCGAGTCTGCGCATCGGCTCAGTAAAATCAGGCACTTATCGAGAATTTCGGTAAGTGCTTTTTGTTTCTGTTGCCTATTTGTTGCCTAGGTGGTATTGCTTGTGTTTTTTTCTGTCTCTTCCCTTACCTCCTGCCTAAACTCTTTAAAGTCTGTCACAACACCCAAAATCTTAAGTTGACTGCTGGTATCGATCAGGCCGGGGCTGATCTTATAAAGCTTGGTTTGCTCGGAAAACAGGGGATACCCACCCTTTTTGCAGGCCCAGGCGCTCAAGTGACTGCAGAACCATTTTTCAGAATCGTCACGCCAGAGCCAACGGGTTGCAGGGATAAACCCGGCCAGGGCGCGGAAGTCGTACTTTTTACCGATTTCGCCGCAAACGGCATCCCAGATCCGAGCGGCCACGGCTTCAGAGATATCGAGGCTGTAGATGATTACCGGCGTCCCCAGGGTATGATTCTCCCACGGATCGGCGGCCAGGTCGACGCCGCCGATATGCCAGGCTTCGACAGTTAGGCCGGATTTATTGGCGATGGCTGAATGACTAAACCGCGACCAGGTGGCCAGTTGAATGCCAGCACTGATCGGGCTCAGGCCTGCGTAATTAAGAACATAGATCATGGCACTTTAGGTGGCAAGGCTCTGCCGACGGCGATACCAAACAACCCAGAAAAAGCATTTGAAACAATCAAAGTGATTGCCGCAACGTTATCTTTCAGCACCCAACTTGCCCAACATGCGATAATCGTTACAGCAATGATCACTAACGACTTGTCATCGAGATCCGGGACAGTTATGTTTACGTTTGGGATATCCATATTTCCAGCTCCTCCGCGATAATTACCGCCGCCAGCGTTGCCACTGAGCGCGTTTAGTTATTATTTAATACCACTGGATTGACAACTTTGGGATTGACTATAACCGGGTCTACAATCACTGGTGCCGGCTGCTCAACAATTGTCGGAGTTGCCGTCTGGTTGTCATAATCAGTTCGGTTATCACTGTTGTCTACGCTACTGTTATCACTATTGTCGCTATTATTACTGTTATCGCTACTGTCGCTCTTATCAACACTACTATTGTCGCTGCTGTCGGCATGCTGGTCAAGAGTGCTGTCGTCTCCTGTAGACGCGATATCAGTAGTTTTGGTGTTGTACGAGTTACTAATCGGGCTCGCGGTATTTCCGTCACCATTTATATTAACATCACCGGTTGAGTATTTAAGCAGTTTCGATGCTGACCAGCCCCCTGCCAGTATTGACAACGGTGTAGAGTTTATAATAGTTTTGCCGAAATCAACCCAGCCGTTACGCTCCTGCTGGACAACAGGCAGTGCTACAGGGATCGGATTGGCCACACTAACCTTACTGCCATCAGTTGTGGTCATTGACAATAATGGTTGTTGAGCTTGGGCTGATTGAGCTTGATAAGCGGCAACCTGGGCGTTGTAATAGGCCGTCCGGGCCTGGTACATTTCGGGCCGCATACCGTAACAACCGGTTAACAGGGTGGTCAGAATAAGTAGTGCCAGGCTTAGTTTTATTTGGTTAACCATGGTGTTCTCCTTTTTTAGAATTTTACTTTGGGTTAAACTCTATATGCCAATGAAGGTTATGCTGCTTTCAACATTATATTAACTAGCGTCGAGCCTCGATCACCAACTTGAGTAAACCATTTTGAATCTTGCATCTCCAGGGCGGCCTGAGCAAAATCCTCTCCAGCACAAGCCTTGATCATCTTTTTAAAGCTGCGGAATCCTGTGGCACCCAGGTTAAAGCGCATACCGACCAAAACCCGGCGCACGATCTCCGGCAGTGTCCAAAACCTGCCGGAGAAAATAGTCTGCAGATCGGCCAGGCACTCGGCGATATCATTATTTAATAAATAGAGGGCTTCGGCTTCGGTTATGCCCCGATCTTCGAGATTGCGACCAACCCCAATCGTCAGCTTGCCGGTCGGGCAGCGGTAGGGTTTTAATTTTAACCCCTCATGTTCAATCAATTGCGAGATGATCACTCGATTGGTCATTTTATTGCCGCCCTTATTAATGGTATCAAAATCTGCAGCGCCAACCCGGCAGAAATTGTAAGTGCCAAACGTCGGAACCAAGCCGTCATATTGTCGATTTTTTTACTCATAGTTTTCTGCCTTTCGATTTCTCCCAAATGCCAATCATAGACGGTGTTAACTTTAGTTTCATAATTTTCGTGGAAAACGCAAACCCCATCACAATCCTTATCGGCGGCCATTATCGAATTTCCTTTCATCAAATTCGATAATTGGCATATAAAAAGAACGCCCCCCCACTCTGAGAATTTTCTCTCTCATCTTTTAAATTTCCTTTAAAAGTTTATTTTGCAGGTTGTGTGTGTCCGCATGTCCGGCATGGCTAAGCCATGCGTTAAGGGATCGCTGGAACTCCTCTTGAGATATTTTATTTTTGCGGAATAGCCTAAGTTTCTGACGCATTCGCCGTACTGAATCTTTTCTTAACCGGCGATGCGTCGGCCAGATTTTATAACCTAAAAAATCAAGTGCGCGGCCCCTGGTGGCTGAAACCGGAAATATTTGGGTCTTTCCATTAGTTATTAAACTAAGGTGTTCGTTTAGAAATGTTTCAATTTTTTGGCGCAGGCCCTGCAGGTAGCTTTTATCGTGATGGACGACTATAAAGTCATCCATATAGCGCATATAGGTAGGTTCTTTGAGTCCATATTTAACAAATTCATCGAGCTCGTGCAGATAGATATTGGCGAATAATTGGCTGGTCAGATTACCAATCGGGATCCCCGGATCAGGGGTTGAGTCGACTATCTCATCGAGCAGCCATAGAGTGTCCGGACACGTGATCCGACGACGCAGTAGTTGTTTGAGGACCTTATGATTGATACTGGCAAAGTATTTATTGATGTCGCACTTTAAAACATAGACCAAGCCCGAGCGGTGACGTTGTCGACGTAGAAAAAATTGAGCTCGATCAACCCCGGCATGGGTTCCTTTACCAATCCGGCAGGCATAGCTATCGAAAATAAACTGCCTCTCCCATAAGGGCTCGATGGCAGCAACTAGAGAGTGCTGCACCACCCGGTCCCGAAAAGGCAGAGCGGCAATCGTGCGTTGTTTGGGTTCATACACATAAAACTCACGATAGCGCCCGGTTTTATACATCTTCCAGATCAACTCATTTTGCAGATGAATTAGATTTTCTTCTAAACACTTTGTAAAACGTAAAACTTCGGGCCGGTAACGCTTACCTTTCCGGGCTCGCAGATAACCCTCATAGAGCGACTCGAAAGAGTAAACATTTGGGTAAATATCTTTATACGTTTTTGCCATTTGCAAATTGATCCAGCTTTTTAGAGGCGGCAGGACGAGGGTTCGGATAAACCTACTATCCCGGACTACCTGTTTATATTTTTCGGTCGTTTAAAACCGGGGATTAGAGATCCTTTTAAAGGTGCACTGGAACGGCTCCTGTTACGAGAACCGAACTTCTGGCTGTAGCAAGAGCGGGACGAAAGCCAATATTGTTGTTCGCATTCGAGCGAGCGTTATTGAGGTTGAGCATGAAGACGCCGGCATTCGTGCCATAGTACCAACCGCCACCCCGAACCGGCAAACGCTATATAATCTCTAACCCTACTTATTGCCGCGCCCGAAAAGACTTCAGCCAGCCGCCGATCAGGCGGCCGACCTCATCCAGGGCGCGACTCCAAACTTCATATTTTTTCAATGGAAGAAACCCTAAAATGTGGGCCATTCTGACCTGGGTGCGTAAGAGGTCGAGCTCAGCATCAAGATCCTGCAGGGTCGTCTTTTTAAAATAACGTCGGTTACAAATAATGATCAACCGCAACAACCGCCACAGACCCAGTCTTATTTCCTGCGACAAAACATGTCGTTCAGATTTAGGAAATTGACGTAGTGCCACGTAGCTATAGGCGATCATATCTTCGACTTTTTGTTTAATAACCAACTCTTCCATTATAGTTCCATGCGCTACCGCGCATTAATTCAGATTACAGGTTTACAGATTTCAGATCGCAAAAGCGGGACGAAAGCCAATACTGCTGCTCGCACTCGAGCGAGCGTAAAAGAGGTTGAGCATGAAGACGCCGGCATTCGTGCCAGAGTCCCAACCGCCACCCCGAACCGGCAAACGCTCATCTAGATTGCGCATGTAGATATAATCGCTCCCCAGTCCACTGCCTGCTGGGGCTAAGGCTAATTGTTTGAGTCTATCTGGCACTGTAATCCCGGCATCCGCCGCTATGGACTCAAATGTATTAGCTGCATAAGTTGACCCATCAGACTGATTATCTACAACATCATCAACCTGGACGCTGCCGGAGCCATCGGCATTGGTGGCATCATATTTAAGACTGCCAGTGGTGCCGGGAGCGACCAGGCTGCCATCGGCTGCGGCAATAGCCTGCCAGGCAGTCGAGGTTGATGACTGGTCGACGGTATTGACGGCGGCGTCGTTATCCTCGATAACTTGGATCTCGCCATTATTAAGACGTAAACCACCAACCCACTCATAAACGTTGCCGTTAAGATCGTAAATGCCGTTGGGGGTGTGGTCATGGCTCCAGGTTGCGGGGCCGGATCCAGTCGCTGTACGCGCCGTGCCGCTGGCCCCCAAAACAGTACCGGCTACCATGAGTTTGCCAGTTTCAAATTTATCAGTCGTATCTCTCCCGTAATTATTGTTACCATGCGGCATCGTGCCGTTTTTCCAACACCATAAAGCTATGGCAGCCCATTCGGCGTTAGTCATCAAATGCCAGCCGGTGCCCTTATTGGCGCAATAAGTCAAAGCGGCATCGAAATTCATCGACGTCGCGGGGTCAAATCCCGGCAGGGAACAGGCCCGGCTGTCGTGTAGGGTCGCCTGGTATTTGCCAATGAAGATGCTGTTCTTTTCAACCCCATCGATAATAAACGCCGGATGAATACCCGTGCCTAAACTGGCATCGATGTCCTCAAGCTTAAATTTCGGGATCTCAACCATGATGCTGGGCAAGCCCTGGTCATCATACATAACCGTGTTTTTGCCGCCAGTGGCGGCTTCTACCGACTGCCGCATGGCGTCGGGTATTGAAATTATATGACTCATAAAATCTCCTGTTTATTTCAACCCAAGGATTGTTTCGATCAGTTCTAGGTGGTCTGATGCAGCGGCCATATTAGTAACTTTACCTTTATCTTTCTCTTTTTGCAGGGCTAGGCGGGCCGCCTTTTTATTGTTTATTGTCCCCTGGTCAAGTTTATGTTTAGCCATAATTACACCTCCGGCCAGTTTGGAGTTTCGATAATAGTTGGATCAATAGCGGCCTCCAAGAGATCAAAAACCCGATTTTCTTCGGCAATACAAGCCGCCAGAAATTCCTGATAAGCCGTCAGGCTTTCACTGCCATAGACCCCAGCGTTCATACTATGCTGGATCTCGACTGGATATTTAGCTAAAATATGGCCCCGGCAAGCTTTCTTGTTGCGGGTTTGTAGCCTCCTCCGGGCCTCGTTTAGATCTCCCAGCTGCCAAGCGCCGTTAATAAATTCATGAAACTCCGATGGCCGCGCCGGGAACAAAACACTCCCGGGTAGCGCCTGCCATTGCTCGTATGTTGCCCATTGTGGGCAAGTGGGGTTAATCGCCCATTGCGGCTCTCCGTCGGGGTTGACCGGGATCACCACCCCAGGTTGATCAGTTGCTATATATTGCATAACTCACCTCTTAATAATTGTAAATTACGGTATACCAGATATCAACATTGTCAGTGCCGCCGGTGTAGGCGACCTTAAAATCAGTTGTTGATTTATCGTATGCATAAACAACCCCCACGGCGGCAATATCGTCGGCGTCTTCGAGGGTTATGATGACGTGATAATCAGTGTCAGCCAGGGTGTTTTCTAATGTGACAGTTGCTGTTTGAGGATCCGCCAACCAATCATCGATAGCCGCCGAGGTTATAGTTTTTGTGCCGGTTTGGATCCCGATCATAGTTAAAACTTGCAAAGGCGTAAGCTCTTCGGCGGTGCCCCCAGCTCCGGAGACGCGACCTACAATACGCTCATCTGCGGCAACTAAAATAGTACCCGTAGGCTGGGTGCCGGTATGGCTATCTCTATTAAGGAGGGTTGCATCAGCACTATTTGCTGTTGCTCCGGCCTCAATCCCATCTAAATCAATAGTCCCAGTTACAGTGAGATACCCAGTCTTCGTGATACCCGTATCAACCTCAGCCCCAGTAAGAGAGCTGGTGTAATCAGGCCCCGCCCAAACCGGACTAATAAAAAACAGCGTCAATAAAACAATTAATAATCTTTTCATCCTGGTCTCCTATTGCACTGTAAAATACATATTATCAGAGGTTTTAAAGGTTTCACCGTCGGAGGTAATGAACCAATTGCCGGAATGATTAACCCCGCCGATCATACCTAGATCGAGTCGCAGCGCCGCGAACCCGGTCATAGCGGAGAATAATAATATAAGTAGAGCAAAGATTAGTTTCCGCATCACATCACCATTATACTCGTCCCAGTATCAACGTGGATTGTGGTAACCCCCGGCGCAATCCCTAACGGCGTATTCGCTGGAAGCAGATAGGTGTTTGTGGTGTCGGTCCCGTAGTAGATCGTGATATCGTCTTGGAACATAATCACCGAATAGGCCGATACCGTGACATCCCCAGCCCCAGCGATCGTAACTATCGGGGAGCTTGCAGGGGGGGTGAAAACCTGGATTGCGGGAAAGCCGGGAGCGCCGCCACGGGGTAGCATAGTGGCGTAGGCGCTGGCGACCAACATCAGGACAATCAGACTTGAGGTAAAGAATCTCTTGAAATTCTTCATTAGGGCAATCTCCTTTTTTAAATTTTAAACAGTTATCAAATAAAGGATCACGGCAAAGAGATCCTCATCTTCATATTCGGGTCGGGGTTGCAGTGGGGTTGCGGCGATCGGTACTTCAACGGCAATAAAGGTACAGGTGAAACTGCGGCTGCCGGGCAGGATCACGATAAATTCTGAGGTTGTGGTTGAATCCCGCAAAGCTTCGAGTTGGGTCAGGATGGCCCGGGTGAGCCAGCGGCAATCGAGTGTTATTGGGCGACCCGAAACCTTGGCAGCGGCCTGGGTGATGAGGTTGCCGTTCAGGCTTAAACTCTGGGTGCGTTGGATCCAGGACCAGGAAAATTCATCAAGCCAACTGGCCTGGTCGTGGAGCGTGATACCGTTAATTGTACAGCTCATACATACACCGTTGTTTCAGTTAAGGTCGGGGCTTGGCCCTGGATCCGTTTATCTTTGACAAAAGCGCTACTGCCAAGCGCCACCTCCTGGCCCTGGGCGATAATTTCACAACCGTGATAATCTTCCAGGGTGCTGGTGCCATCGGCATTATGGACCGTAACTACGCCGACCCTTAAAGTGGGTTCATCAACCAGGCTGCGAAATTTGCTATAAAGATTACTCATATCAGCACCTTTTCCAGAGTGGTCGTCAGCCAGCAACCGCCGCTTAATGAACCTTCCAGAGAGACACTGCGAACCGGGGCTTTCCAGGAACCAATTTCCGGGTCGACGACGCCTGTGAGATCGCCGGGAACCACCAGATCCGGCCCGGAGCCGGGAATTGGAAAGGGTGTTCTCAGGGTGTAGAGACGGCGGTTAAAACCTTCGCGGTCGAGGATTGAGCGGCCCCGTTCGCGGCCGACGATCTCGACGGCGATCAAAGGATCAATCACGGTTTCAGCGATATCAGTACAGGTGCTGCCGGAGCGTTTGACGTGGACTATTACCCCTTGATCCCGACCCGAGACGATGACATAGTTGTAACCGGGCACCGGCTCCCAGGTCCAGCCGCCGCTGATCTCAAAATCTTCGGCAAACCATTTAACGACGGTGCCCAAAGTGGCAAAATCAGCCGGGCTTACAGGATAGAGGTAGGAGAAATCGAGGGTCGCCGCCGCCGGATCAACCTGGATCACGGCGCCAGTGGCTTTAGCGATCAGGCTTAGGATCTCGATCCGGGTGGCGTTCTCAACGGCTAGGGCCCCGGCCGGGATCGTCCAGTCGGTAATATTCCAGGTCTCGGAAAAACCGGATCCGCTCAAGACCTCCTGGACAATCTGGCGGGCGTTCTTGGCGCTAGTCCAAGCCGTAGTCAGGGGCAGGGCGTAAGGGGCAGCCAAGACCGCCGCCGGGCTCCGACCCTGCAACTGCCAGACCCGGCCTGATCTAAAGTCGCGGCCTTCGGAGATCCCTTCAATAATAAAGCGCCAGGTCGAACCATTGGCATCAAGTTCCACTTCAATCGGGCCTGCGGTTTCTGGATCGAGAGCCGTACAGACTGCCGCATCCCGGGTGGTCGCCGAAAAACTCCAGCACCAGGAGTCCCGCGAAAGATCGAGTTTAAAACTTTCGATCTCGAGATCAAGGCTGTCAGAAACGCGGGTTAAGGTGATCGAATTCATATTAAAGATCCCAGTAAATTGGCCCCACCAGATCAGCGAGGTCGTCTGCTTGATTAAGCTGTTAACATCCCAGATAATCTCTCTGGCAATATTGGCCGCGCTGTAACTGTTCCAGAGCAGCTGTCGATTAAGGTTGAGAGCCGTCGCACTGTTCCAGTTTATAGCCCAGGCCGCATTCTGGGCTGCATAGCTCTGCCAGATAATATTGCGGGCCAGGTCTCGGTTAAGGCCTGCGTTCCAAACGAGTTCGGCGATAGCTTTCGGCCCGGCGCTCCAAACTGCCCAGCTTAGATTTTTATCAATATCCAGCGGCGTTACCGCCGCCCAGGCTATCTCAACATCTCTAGTCGGCCCGGGAGACCAGACCACCCAAGCCAGGGCTTTTTCGATATCCCGTTCAAGAGCGCTGCCCCAGACGACCTCTTTTGCCGCCGGCGGCCCCGACACCAGCCAGCGCCACACCAACTCGACCGGCGCTCCGTTGACGGGTGTATTGAGCATAACCCAAGCAAGCTGCCGGGTGCAGTCGGCGGTGGTGGCTGAGCGCCCCCAGAGCAGTGATTCTGATAAGTCGACGGCAGTGGCCGATCTCAGCCAAGCTAACGCCGCTCTCTTTGTTATAGTTGCCATTCATCTCTAGCTCGCCACATCGCCGCGTAGTTCAATGTCGGTGCCATCGGCCCCGGTACCTGAAGCCCCGGTATTGATACAGCGCGCCAACCAAACCTCAGCCAGCGCCCCAATGACATTAAAGCGCAACACGTTGCCCGCCTGCCAGGTGCCCCCGAAACCATCTTTATCAAGTGTAAAATAGGGGTCGCTGGTCAATGGGTTAACCGGGGCCACATCTGCCGAAGTTGTCCCGGTTCCAAGGTTGCCATAGAGTTCTGAAATAATATTGAAGGCGGTCGCTGAGGTAAAGTCGAGACCGATCCGATCAGCGATAGCGTCGTGGTTATTGACTGAGAGAGGGTAGGTGGCGAAATTATACGTACCGGATGCCGCCGCGCCATCCTGGCTATCGGAAAAAGTCGATCCATCCCAGGTCTCCTGGGTGAAATCGGTACCTTTTGCCGCCTGGAGATCGCCCAATGGACAGATTGAGCAACAGATAGCAGCGCTGGTGAAGGTGTTGACCAGGTCAGAAACCAGCGTCAGGGTTTTGCCGGAGATCGATGAGATTGTACACTCCTCTTCGGTCGCCCCCTCTTTTAACAGGACGGTGTCACCCGCACCAAAAATCTCCTGAGCATAAGGATCAGCAGCAGGATCAAACTCAGGTACAGCGGCAAAGTTATTAGGCAATAACCTAGCAAATGGGTTTACAACTACAACCTCTTTTTGCCCAGAACTGGCTGCCGAAAAGAGTTGTGAGACCCCATAACAACGACCTGTCGTTGGAAACTTAGCCGGGTAAATATAGTTGTATGTTGATGCCACGGAATGGTTGTAATGGAGAGGGCCAAGCAGAGTTGCTGTTGTTCCAGATACTGAGACAACATTAAAAAATTCCTTCGTTGTGTAAAATAAATATGTTCCGCCCGCGACCAACGGAATAGCGGAAGTAAATTCTATAGTTGTGTCTCCGGCGACGGCAGCTACTGACAGATAAGATCTCAGAGTTCCTTGGTTATGATTCTCAGTAAGTTCTGCAACTACATCTGAGTGCTCAAATGCGCTTGACTTAACAATCAGCTCCGAAACCTCAGCATCAGTTGACAGCGATGTTAAAACCGCGTGCGCCCCGCCGTAAAGGTCGGAGTTGTCGGAATCGATCTTGCCAAAGATTTTGCGCAGGTTGAGTTTTCCCTGAGATTTATCAAGCCGCGAGATCGACGGAAAGAGATCACCGGAAACCCCATCGGCAACCTCGCTGCCGGTCATCACGCCGCCACCGTTGTCGTTGTCGTTCATCTCCTGGGATTTATATAATTTTACATTTGCCGCAACAATACTCATAAGACCTCAGTTCTCAGTTCATAGTTCAGGGTTCAGAGTTCAAAGTTGGGATCAGAGCTTAAAGTTCGCGGTTTTAACTCTGAACCTTGAACTTTGAACTCTGAACTGATTTAAAGCGCCACCATCTGCTGGCGTTCCAATTCCGCAATCAGGACCGCGGCGCTGCTCTCTTCGAACGCGCCCACCGCCTGTTTACCGCCAATATTAAAATTTAGATTAATCGTCTTGGCCGCATCCTGAACCATACCGCCGGCCGCAAACTTTTGCACCGGCAGATTGATTTGCGGAATCGAGATTCCGCCATTAAGGGCCGCGAAGTAATCGGCGCCCAGGGCGCTGACTATCGATTCTTTAATGACAAATTCGCCGGGAGTCAGCCACGCCGGAACCGTATCGCCGGAGCCAGAGCCGGGGACGAACCCACCGGGTGCGAAGCCCGGCATTTGCGTGTCATAGACCTTTAAAATATCATAGAAACCATTAATAGCCTTCGTGTTGGCATCCAGGGCTAACGTGTTCTCTTCATCGCGCCAATCAACCCCGGTCATCGCTAATTGGAGTTTGTCGATTATCCAGCGGGCTTCGGCTTTATCGTCCGTGCCTAACCATTTACTCTGTGAATTAATAATATCATTTTGCTGGGCGATTACTTTCTGGATAGTAAAGGGGTCGGCATTTTTAACCGAGTCTACAATTGAGGATGCCGAAGCATTGAACTCGGTACGCTTCGTCTGTTCGCGCCAGCGTTCCAACCCGGTAAGCTCTTTTTTGGCGGCGGAGATCTCCGACGAGATCCCGGCGATCTCCTCTTTCAATTTATCCGCCGTTTGCTCCACCTGGGTCTCTAAAGATTTCCAGCCATCTTCAGAGACCTCAGCTCCCTTTTTACCCTTATTCCCGGCCTCAACCGCTTTATCTCCGGCCAAACCAAGCTTTTTCCGGGTCTCTTTAGCGTAATCCCCGACCTTCTTCCAGGCCAACGCTGCGGCTTTTAATTTGTCGACGCTGGTTTTAAGCTTACCTTGTAGTTTTCCCTCAGTCCCGATCAGCTGCGACTCATCCGTGACCAGTTTTGCAATCTCAGCCCCAACCGCTGCCATATCCGATTTCTGTTCGACCAGGACTTCATTCGTCTTAGCGGCCTTCTTCCATAGAGCCGCCTGGGAGCCGGCGGCCAGGTTGACGGACGTGCCGACCAGCAACAAGCCCTCATTATAAAGCTTTAGATTTTGGGCATTAACCAAGACTTTGCCCTGCAGCTCATCAAAGACTATAACCCCGGCGGAGACTAACTCAACCAGCTCTTTCGAGGTTGTAATCTGGAGACCGGTAGCTTCATTAACGGCCCCCATTTTGGCTTCCAGTTTACCCATGGCCTCAGCCTGCTGACCATGGATCCCAATCTGCAACGTGGCCTGCTCAAGTAACTCGTTGGTCGCATCGATAAAGATGCCGATACTGGCGGCCCCGTTGACAAGCTTTTCACTTAAGTCAATCAGTATAGTAACCAGGGCGGCCAGACCCTCTTTGCTTTCTGAGACCTTTTTCAACAGATTATCAAGCGACTTTTTGAATTTATCGTTGTCAATAACCGCCGCGGCCAGCGCATTTTTAATCAACTGAAATTCACTTTCAAGGGTTACGGCCATCTTCGTATAAGCGGCTTCCGCCGCCCCGGCCGTATTCTTCATCTTATTAAGATTTTCTTCGAGCTTGCCGAAGTTTTGCGAGAGGGTTAAGACTGCGTTCCGAGCCTCGGTTTCGGGGATGATTTCACGCATTACTGCAGCCCCGAGATTAAGATCGACAATCTGTTTGATGGTTCCGGTCAAACCGTTCCATTCGATCCCGAGTTCAGCCATCTTCTTCTTGGCAGCATCCGTAGGCGTTTGCAGCCCGATCATTGCCCCCCTGAGCGCTGTCGTTGATTCCGCTGTGCTTAAGCCCCCTTGGGTTAAAGTTGCTAAATGGGCACCAAGTTCTTTAAGATCGACATTGGCGCTGCGCGCGGTCGGCAGGACCTTACCGATGGCGGCGGCAAGTTCGGGAAATTCGGTTTTGCCGAGTTTTACCGTCGTAAAAAGATCGTCATAAACCCCACCCAGCTTATCGATATCAAGCCCATAGGCGTTGATGACGGAGGTCCCGACCTTGGCCGCGGTCTTAGTGTCGGTTATCCCGGCGACGGCGGCTTTAGCCGATAACTCCAGAACCCGAGCCGAGTCCTCCAGGGCGACGTTGGCCGACAAAATATCATATTCAGCCGCGGCCAGTTCGGCGGCGGTCTGCGGCACCCGGGTTGAGATCTCGATAATCTTCTCCGACAAGCCCCCCCAGGCCGCCGTCGAAGTGTCGGCCATGGTCGAGGTCTTGGCCATCTCGGTGTTGAAATCGGAGATCATCCCGACCACCCCACCGATCGCCCGCATCCCGATATAGGCACCGACCAGATTTTTTAAGTGGCCCGTCAACCGCGCCGTTTCAGAACGCAAAGACTTAAACTTCTTCTGGCTTTTCCCAGCTTCGGTGCCGGTTTTATTTAAGCCGGTCCGAGCCGCGCTTAAACTCGCTTTAAAGCCTTTGTCGTAGGCCGAAAGAATGAGCTTCAGCTCTTTTTGGCTATTTCCTGCCATGCTTTAAAAACCTCCAGAAAGAACGAATACCCGAGCCCCCAGGGGTCGGGATGGACGCGGTTGATGATAAGCCCGACACAAGCGCTTCTGAGGCTTTGGCCAGCTGTGCGGCCCGGATCTCGGCCAGGGTTTTGCAGAGCCGGGCGCAGTGAGGGTTTACGGTCTCGACCTCCGTCAGCAGCTTATCAATATCCCCCGGGTGCCAGGTGTAGAACTCATCCTCAACAATTCCGCATGAGGCGGCAACCACGGTCATCGGCAAGCGGCCGTCGAACATCATCCCGATCAAACCACTTTGGGCATTGTCGAGCTGGTTAACAACCTCTTCAACCGTCAGCTCGCTGACCGTGATCGACCGGCCGTTGATTTCAATCTCTTTAATTTTTCGCATAAAACCTTTTAAGAAATAAGGGGCGGGCCGTAACCCGCCCCTTATGGTAAATATTTATCTTAATTTATTTTTAGCCCTACTCTTCCATCAGGATATCGACCGCATGGGTGACCCCGGTCGGCAGCTCACAGGTCCCGGCAAGCTCCAGCATTAAGAAATCAGAACCCCCGAAATTAAGATCACCGGTCAGCGCCAGGCCGACTTTCTTACAGGTGACTTCGATAATTTTACTGTCGGCATAGTTTTTCCCGGCCAGAAAAATTTTAAAGCGGGCCGAGGGATCTGAGTTGGGGTTAATTGTCGCATAGGAGAAAGCGGCATAATCGTAAGAGACGTGCAGAACCGCCGCATTAGCGATAGCACCTCCCACCAAAGCCTTGATCATCCCGGTGGTGACATCGAGACTATAATCGGTATCGAGCACGTAAGTCGTTGCGTCGGTCACATCTTTAACCACCACCGCCGAAACCTTCTTGAAAGCTAGGGCCGCATAATAACCGAGAATCGCGGTCACCGCTTCCGCTGACGCGCTGCTTGCCGTCTGACTGCCGGCTGTCGCCGCGCCCAGCACCGCCATCGCGAAACTTTCACTTGACGGCGTCTGCAGGGTTAATGAGAGTTTAGTCTTACCCGGGAGTATCACTGTGGCTAGAGACTCACCATAGTTATCCCGGCCTTTACTTAAAATTTCCTTCTCTTCATTTTCCGGAGCCAGCTTAAAATCCGCCGTCGACCCCTCCAACCGGTAACCGGTGGGATTGCCATCGTCGTCCAGCCTGTCCATATAGACATTCCCGCTGGCTAAAATCGCTCTTGGTGTAGACATTTTAAATCCTCACTTTCTCAACGGTCAGATTAAAACCGCTGTAGTATTTAGGGTGGAAACTGCGTTCAATATGAAAGCCTTCGATTTTTAATTGCGCCCCGAGCCCGCCGCGAAAAAGAGCCGCCGCGATCGCTTCGCGTAAGTTTTCCGACTCTAAGCGCCCGGTATAGGTTTTCAGTTTACAAGTGTTAACCGTGGTCGCGGCCAGCTCGGTATTCCGAACCCCGGCCATAACCCTGAGATTCCACTCCTTGTGCGGACTCGTCAGGCCTTCTACCTGGACGATATCGAAGAGCCCGACAAAAGGAAAATCGGTATCGTCAACCTGCTCCAGATCATGAACATCAATCTGAATGACCGGAGTCGCGTCAAAGGTCGTGATGCACCAGGCGACAAACTCAGCATCGTTAGCCAGAGCGCTTTGCAGATCCTGCAAAAGGGTTGCGGTTTCAGTCATCAGGGTTAAGCCTCCTCAACATAGAGTAGAACATGGCCACCGTTTTCGTGATCGCGCACCACCCGGTAAGTAAGTTCATCAACCACCACCACCGGCGCATCAACCGGCCATTGACCCAAAGCCTCAAGGTCGTCACGCTGGACCAGAATAAAGGTCGCAGCCTCAGCACCATCGCCGTGGAACGGTTCGAGAACCGGATCCGGACGGCAAAAAAAACCGTCACAATCGATACCGTCAATGGTGATATTATCTTCAGAATCTTCAAATATAAAAGAGAAATCATCCTGCAGGTCCATGTGATCAGTTCTCGGTTCAGGGTTCAGGGTTCAGGGTTAAAAGCGACCCCAGGTTTTAAAGGGTTAACTGGCGGGTGAACTCATCCGCCCAGATCTTGCCGATTACTTTAACCGCAGGGTCATAGACTTGAGCCTGCTGAAACATGCTCGCTAAAGTAATGGCTCGTTCTTCGCGAATCGGCAGCCGGGCCTTACCCATACGGTTAAAAACCCCGACATGACCGGATGAGAGCCCGATCATAAAGGAGTCCGGCAAATGGGTTTGCGGACCGCCGCGCAGGATCTGAACATAGACCCCGGACCGACCCGAAGACCTTTTTAACCGGCGACCGCTTTTTTTAGTTTGCACGGTCGTGCCCCGGTAATACTTAGCCCCGAAATAACTCAAACTAAACGGCCTGGAGCGGGCCACAATCTCAGCCGTAAGCTTCCCGGGGTTCGCTTTGGCGACCACCTTCAGCCGCTGGTTGACATCTTTAGCTTTGATATTCCAATGCTTGCGGATCCGCCGCGAAGCCTCAACCCGGCCTTTACGCGCGGCCAGATTGAGCGCCCGACCCTGAGCCTTATCGACCTTTTTAGGACCGAACAGGGCCAGGGCTTCGTCTAAACCTTCAAGCTGGATATCAAACATGGAAACAAACCTTTAAGTTTAAGCGGTCAACTATAAACATCGCTTCGCCCTGCTTCGCAAGGGGACAGTGCTCAGAGCAGCGACCGGCTTGCAGCCAGCGCCTGGAGGACTGTCCCCACATCGAGGCAGCTAAAAATGGCCTAAGCCAGATTACCCAACAGATAACCGGCCGCGATACAGACGAATTTCTCATCCATATACTGGCGCACGCGGTAGATATCAGACCGGGTCTGATCTTCGCGATACTGCTCAACCACGACATTGTCAGGGGTATCGGCAGTCCACAAAAACGACCGACCGAGGCAGGGCTCGCGCAGGTCCTGGGCGTTAGTGCCGATCTGGGCCACCATCCCGTAAGCCGTCGGCCAGATCGCGGTTGCCGAAAGGGCTTGACCCTTCTTCCCGGCGTCATATGAGGCGTTGCCGACTAAAACCCGGTCAATCCCCAGATACAGCGCCATCAATTTTTTCTGGGTCTCGAAATTTTCCAGTAATACCGGGTTGGTGTATTTGACATGATCCAGAAATTCCGCGCACAACATCGCATTTTCAAAGGTATCAAGCGATAGAATCACCGCATTACCTTCAAGCCCCGTGGCATTGCGCAGCGCCGTCCGAGCGGCCTTAATATTGGCCCGCGGCACCGCTGTTGCGGGGGCGGTCCATTTGACCGAAACGTTGTTCACAGAAAAATTAGTCGTATTCATCACCGCTGTGGCGATCCGTTTCTCCTGGGCCCGCAATACGACATCAAGAGCCCGCTGGACGGCCAGCTCTTCGGCGTCGAAATAGGTGGCGTACATCTTCGCTTCGCCGTCATCGACCGGTTCTTCCCAACCATCCTCTTTACAAGCGAAATCGGCAGACTCAAACTCATAATCACTGCGCCCGTAAGCGGACCGGGCCGCGCGTTTGGTATCCTGCAGTTTGAGCAGGGATTCAACCGGGATAACCGGGTATTCACCGGACTGCTCAGGGGTTTCGAAAACCGGCATAACTTCAACGCCGATAAAGCCGCGCTGGCTTGCCTCGAGGGCATATTCAATGGCTACAGCCCCGAGATCGGGACGTAGGGTGTTGGCACTTTTTAACCTGGGCATAATTGCCTCCTTTTATTTATAACGTAAATAGACAGGATTACCGTTTAGTAAACCCGGCTTTGCTAGCTTACAACCCTACGACCCGGTGACGGTTAAGGTCTCAGCCCAACCGCAGAGCAGACATTCAATAATATCACCATCCGCTGTGGCCGCGACCAGGGCGATACCAACCAGACGATAAGTTGCATCGACGGCCGGGACCGCTTGGACTTTACCGTCGGCGGCGGCATAGATCCGGGCCCCGGCTGTAATCGCGCCGGCGGCGGTCAACTCGACCGTGCCCCCCCGGTTCGCCAGGATAACATTGGCATTATCATCTTCAGCCACAGCGTAATCATTAACCCCGATATAGTCATCGGTCGAGGTCGCTGTGTTGTAGGCCAGTTCGCCGGACGCTAGTTTAACCAGGCGTTTTTGCGCCAGAGCGGCCCCGGCAACAAAAGTTTTGCTATCTTTATTCATGGTAAATCTCCTTATTTATCTGTTCAGAGTTCAGAGTTCAGGGTTTTGAACTTTGAACTTTGAACCCTGAACGTTGAACTGATTTATTGCTTGCTTTCGAGCCAGGCTTTGTGCAGTTCCGGCCATTCGCGGGTCATTTTCGACATCGCTTTACCGCGACTGCAATCATGTTCCACCCGATACTCCTTGATCTTGGTTTCAAAAGCCTGGGCTGCATCCTCTTCCTCGCTTTTAACCGGCGTTTTACCATCCACATCTTCCGGCCCGGCAGCTTCGAGCGCGGCCAGGATCTCAGCCCGTGAGGGGCTCTCCTGAGCGACGATCGTTGGTGTGGGCAGGGCTCCGGCCAGGGCTTTAACCTGATCCGCATTGACGCCTGAATTAACAATACTCGATAACCGGGTCCCGGCCTCTTCTCCAAAAACCGCCTGGTGCAGATCTAAAACCCGCGTCCGTTCACCAGTAATCGCCAGAGTCTCAGCTTCGGGCAGGGCTTTGGCCAGGGCTTCAGCTTCAATTTCAGCGACCAGTGCAGGATGTTCTTTTTTCAAACTTGCAATATCCATAATTTTTACCTCTTGGTTGGCTGCGACAACACCGGCCGCAGGTTGCACCAGGTCGTCAAACTCCCCGGCCTTGATTCTTGCTATAAGATCGGCTTTGGCGGCAACACCGTCCACCAAACCGTTTTCAACACTCTGTTTACCGATAAAAATCCGCCCGTCGGCCATCTTCTCTAAAACCGTATCAACCGATACTCCACGGCCTGCAGCCACTGAATCGACAAAATAACCGTAGATATAATCGATCCGCGCCTGAATATCGGCCCGCCCTTCGTCATCGAGCGCTTTGTAACTGGAGGCCACCCGTTTATAACGGCCGGCCGTGATCTCCGTTGTCTTGACCCCCGTTTTAGCTTCCGCCCCGCTGATATCCTGATGCGCGGCAACCACCCCGATTGAACCGACCACGGTTGCATCATTGGCGATAAAGATCTTATGGGTTGCGGCCGCCAACCAGTAGGCGGCAGAAGCGATCGTCCCGTCCGAAAACGCCACAATCGGCATCACCGAGCGCCCCGCCAGGATCTCATTATAAAGATCCGGAGTTCCTTCCACAGAGCCGCCGGGTGAATCGATATCGAGTAAAATCGCACTGACGTCAGGATCGTCCAGAGCTTCGGCAAGATCGAGCCGGGCGCGATCGGTTGAGACCCCGCCCGAAATCCGGGTAAACATATTCATACGCTTGCCGATCACCCCATGAATCTCGATTACCGCCACCCCATCAACTACTTGATAAGGTTTCGGCTCATTGTTCAACGGCCGTCCGAGCCGGGCTTCGACCGCTTCCAGATCGATCTTGTCACCCTTTAAATGGGTCGCATAGATCCCCCGGATCTCGTTCAACATCTGCGGTGTCACCGCCCATGGTCCGTTCACAATATCAGCTAAGTTCATTTTATTTCTTTCCTTCTGTCTTGAATAACCAGCGAGCCAGTTTGACTATCGCTCCGCCCTGCTTCGCAAGGGGACAGAGCTCAGAGCGGCTAGGGCGTTTCACGCCCGGCCTGGAGGTCTGTCCCCACCTCTGCGGCGGCTGGTTCAGGCGGCTGTTGCATTTCTCTTTCGCGTTGGCGTTGGGTGATCTGGGTTTCCCAGTCACGGCCTTGTTCCCCTGCGATATCGGAGAGTGTGATAATATCTGCTTCCAAGCCCTGGGTATTAGCTTTCATCTCTTTCAAGGGGTCGATATGGCCCCGGGCCGGGCCGATCCAGAGGGTGTTGGTCCAGGCCGCCCGGTTCTCGTAAAAATCGGGAGCGCCTGGCGGCAGGGTAATCATGCCCCGCAAAAAAGCCTCTTCAAAGACCATCTCGTAAAGCGGCCGGCACAAGGTTTCAACCAGCCAGGTTCGATGTGTGATAAAGACCCGCCAGGCTTCCATCAAAGCGGCGCGGGCGGAAGAGTAATTAGTTTTGGAAAAATCTTTTGCCAGGACTTCATAAGGCATCCCGGCGGCGGCCCCGACCGAGCGTAACAACAGCTCGACAAAGGCTTCAAAAGAGTTGCCGGGCCGCTCATTCTTTAAGACGTGGGGTTTTTCACCCGGTCGGCCATAAAGGATCTGCCCCGGTTCAACTTCCTGGTGAGCCGGAATCCCGGTGCTGCTGTTACCGGTATCGGTCGGTGCAAAACTGCGTCCCGTTTCCATCGGATTGGCGGATTCCACAAACATCGGAAAAGAGGCCGCCACAATCGCCCCGACCAGTTCGAAGTCGAGATAGTCGGCCAGATCGCGGAACGCCTTTAAGGCCGGGGCTAAAACCGAAACCCCGCGCGCTTTCTCGGGCTCGTTCGCGATAAACCCGTGCAGGACATTATGGCGATGCCCTTTACGGGCGCTGATCCGTTTAAAATCGGCTTTTTTCAGAACTGCATTAACCCCTTGCGGGTCGGCCAGATGATAGGCCAGCGGCCGGGAGTGTTGGTCGAGCTCGATACCGTCATAGATATTGGCGGCACGGGTTAAATGGACCGGTGTCTGCAGCCGGGCCGGATCCAGAAGGCGGACCGCCAGGGCGAACTTGAGATCCGCTTTCTGCCTTTCTTTAGGACTCAACATTAACGGTAAACTTAAGTGCTCACCATAAACCATGGCCGACCAGAAAGCCCGGCGCTGGAGATTCATAATCGAGGAGCCATCGGCCCCGGCACTGCGACCCCAAAGCTTCCAGGCCCATTCCGCCTGGGCGGCAACCTCGGAAGCGGCCTCCTGGCTGATCCCTAACATTTTGTGTTGGGGTTGAGCCTGAGGCCGTAAACCAATACCTACCGAATTATTCAGAAGCCCATCAACCAGGCTCGCAGCGTGGGCATTGGAGCCCGCCAGATCAGCCGAGCGTCGGGCAATAATTTCCCGCTCCCGAGCTTCACCCCGAGCCGTCAAAACCTTTGGCCGCCAACCTGACAAAGTCCCGCCGTAACCGCCACCGGTACGCGAAACCCGGTTCCCGAGCTGGCCAAGAGCATTAATCGCATGCCGGGCCTGTAAACGTCGCAAACCCCGTTCAGGACTGATTACCGCCACCGCCCGATCAAAAAGACTAGGCTTGACGGACGTTTTCTTCTTGGCGCCCCTTACCATCGCCGCACCCGCGCCACATTAATCCGGTTGCTCCCGGTCGAACCAGTGTCAGCTTCGTCGCGATACGCCTTAAACGTCTTAATGGTGCCCTCGATATCGGGTAAATCGGCGCGCGTCACTTTGCGCCGAAAACCGGCGGTTTCGAGCTCATGCGATTGCCCCGCAAGCACCTTTATGATCGCCTGTTTACACGCGGCTAACACTTCGTCACACTCTGTAATCGTAAATATTGCCATAGAGAGAATATGGCGGATAAGGCGGGGTTTGTCTAATACAACAGAGACAACAGAGACAACAGAGACAACAGAGACATAATATTTTCAAAAAGGGAGGTTTTTTTGCAATTAAAAAGGGAAAAGGCAAAAAAAAGGCCCGCCGAACGGCGGACCTGTGGGTCAGTTCAAAGTTCAAAGTTCAGAGTTCAAAGTTAAAAACCCTGAACCCAGGCTGTCTTAATGCGGGGACAGACCTCCAGGCCGGGCGTGAAACGCCCTAGCCGCTCTGAGCTCTGTCCCCTTCGGAGGGGGCGAAGCAAAGTTCAACACCTTTTTGGGTAACTTTAAGAAGAAGTTTTTATCTAACCCTGCGCAGGCGTACCTTCTTGATCACCAGGACCCGGCCATTGGCCACCGTCAATTCCCAGCGCCACATTTTGTGTTGATAGATCCATAACTCGATATTGCGACTCCCCAGCGGCCCTCTAACTTCGCCGACGGCACTTTTGTCGGGTTCGCCGAACAGCGTAATCGCATCAAAGGCGCTATCCCCAGGACAGACCTTGCGGTTATTGTAACGCATGCAGTCATCGGCCCCAGCCCGGCCGGCGGCCCCAGCTGTCACAATCATTATTACTATAGCCATACTTATCAAGTGTCTCTTCATTGCAAACCCCTCCTTTTGCTAATCTAACCGCTTTAGCTCAAATATGCAATTTGGACCAGCCGGCCAAATCTTCTTGGGACATATTTTCCTCTTATCCATCTGTTATCTTACTTTATCTCGCAGAGGGCTTTATAAGCCCTTGTCATTTGTATAACGTCTCCGTTTGCCGCAGCTTTATCTGCAAAGCGCAAAGCTGATTCGATCATAATCGCGCCAAATTGCCCGGCAGGAATTTCTTTGTAATAACTTAAAATTTCACGGACTCTTTGTTGCTCTTTTGGTAATGCTTCAGCTAAACTTTCCATATTAACCTCAACGTAATATAACCAGCGGGTAGAGCCCCGACCGCAACAGGCTTCCCGTATTCTTTGTTAATCTCTCGGGCAGCAGCTCACCCTTTAGCGTTATGTGGTCCATGCATCTTTGCCACCAAGTTCAAAGTAAGCTTGTTTCAATTTACTTTTCATTTCTGGTAAAGATTCTTTTAGCGCGTTAACATGTATCGAGTTATCAACCGGTATAGACATAGCTGCTAAAAGATTGTCAATCCGATCAACTTGTAAAGCTATGTTTTCAAGTGCAAATTCTTTGTTTTCTTCTTTTGTCCCATCATACATTATCATCTCCATGTTCCCATAACCAAGCAAATTCACCCGACCGCGAATAAGCACCAAAACTCTATCAACCCCACGGCGCGGCTGGGTGATTTGCGGTCGTTATGCGGTTAAATTTCTTCATAACAATTAGGACAAGCAATTTTACCATCCTTTTTTATCCATTCGCTCATTTCTCTATATTTGTCAGCTTCTTTTTTTGAAAAAGAACATAGAATTCCACCATCCCCATTTTCTAATTCTTCTCCGCAAATATCACAGACAATAATATACATATCCATTCTTCTAATGCCCATAAGCCCTCTCATAACCAGCAAATTAAGGTCGTTATATGGTTAAAGTTACTCGGTCAAAACTGATTCCTAAAAGTTCAGCCATTTGTTTTGGTATTGGGCTATCAAAAATACCCTTTGTGCCGACTGTGTCTATTTCGCAATCAAAACACCAAATCAGCCCTTGCCACTCAGACCATGTTATATTTTCGCCTCCACACTTATCACATTTAATGCCAAACATAGGAGGAGGCTGGATATAACACCACATACGTTTCTCTTGTTCCGGTTTAGTCATAGCCTTATCCCCTTATTCATTTTCATCCAAACCCTGCATAAACTTCTCGATCGAGTCACCATAGATTCGGATCCCGCGCCGCACCCCGAAGCGATAGCCTTTAATTTTGCCCTCTGCCAGTAATCGGTAAACGTGCGGGCGGCTGCAACCAATTCTTTTCCGGGCCTGATCGATATTTAAACGGGCCAATTTCTTCTGCTCCATATCAATTTCACCTGTTATCTCCGGTTAAACCAGCCCGGTCGGCTCCGGGGCCGGTTGCGGGTGGCAGGTTCTGTAGTGCTTTTCGAGGTCGGCTTAAGGGCCGTTTTTTTCGGTTGGATTTCCGGGCGCGCCATAAACCTGAGCCCCATAATGTCAGCACAAGCGATACCGTAGACCGACACATCCCAGAAGTGGTTGGCCTTATTTTTAGGGCACTGCCAAAGATCGCGTTCATCGCGGTACTCGGCACACATCTGCCGGGCATAGTCTTCGGTGTATTCGCTGTTTAGATGCCAGGCGCCGAGATCGGCCGGCGCGATATCCAGCTTTTGCGTGAGCTGATTTTTGTAAAAATTGGTGTCGATATTCCAAAGCCGGATCGACCCCGGCATCAATTTGCCGGTACCCGGATAGCGGTCGAGCAGGGTCACCCGGTAAGGTGTCGTCTGGCGCTGCTGCCCTTTGATTGCCATCATGCCGGGGTTCATCCGGCACCAGTCGTAAACCTCCGAGGTGCGATGGCCGCCGGTATCAATGGCCCCGCCCGAGATCCGGTATTCAACCCCGCGCGGATCTTTGTAGAGAGTCTTTATAATCTGATCCAAACCGTTAAAGGTCTGGATAAACCCGGCCCGCACCCCCCAGCTCTCCTGCTCCCGATCAAAGCCGTAGGCCCGGACCTCATAAAAAAAGCCATTATCCTGGGTATCGACCTCTAGAATTAAAGCCGCAATCTGTTCGCGACCCTCACCATCAAGCCCGGGCAGGGCCCCGGCCAGGCGCTCATCCTTTAACGCTAAAACTCGATCTTCTTTGCGCTCGGAAAAACTATCTTCGAAGGGTTCGGCCAGGACATCGTTGTAAAAATCGATGAGTGCGGCCCGGTCGGTCTGGGCTTTTTTCCATTTAACCACGATCTCAGTCAGACTGATGTCCAAGACGATCCAGGCCGGGATATGAAAGCCAACTTTTTCCGGACGGCTAAGATCGGCCCCCTTCGTACAACGCCAACCCCCGGCGCGAATCGCCATTTCCCGGCGGCGTTCATCCCAGAGATCTTCGCAGTGCAAACATTGATAACGCCCGGCGCGCTGGTTTTCGAGTTCTTCGATGCTAAGCTTTTCCGGAAAGCAAAGTTGTTCGACCTGCATCTGCTGGGCTTTGCCGCATCCAGGACAGACCACATCATAAACCCAAACCTGATGACAGGTTTGCAATTTCTTCCAGATAAAACCAGACTCGCGCGTCGGCGTCGAGATATAGATACGCTTATAGCCGCCCCGACGCTCAAAGACCCGGGTCCGCTTTTCGCCTAGGGTGATTGGATCCGTCTCTTCGCCAACCACTGACGGATATTTGTCGGTCTCATCAAAAATCATATAGCGGATCCCGAACGACGCCAGACCCGCCGCCGAAGTCGCCCAGGCCGGATAAAAAGTAACGCCCGATTTTAAACTGATCCGCCGTTTAGCCGTATCGTCAGGGTTGGTCGAGAGTTGCGCCGCCAGCCGCTCCGACTGCTGCATGGTCGGAATCAGGAAATCAGCGTAAAACTTGTTCAACGCCGCCTGGCCCGACATAATCGTCATCGCCGGGCCCGGATCCCGATCCTGGCTCCAGAACAAACAATTATAAGCCGCCCGAGTTTTACCTGATTGCGCCACCGCGCAGATCACCAACTCCCGGACATAAGGCAAACCGTAAGTATCCATCGGCTTAACCAGGTAAGGCACCGACTGATTTCGCCACGGCCCCGCCATTGCCCCACCCACCACGGTGATATGCTTCTCCGCAAAAGCAGAAACCGTCAAGCGCTCCCGCCGCCGCCAGATATCCCGTTCAGCCTGAACCCAGTGAACCGGCTCGAAAAAAGAAAATTGTTGCAGGGCCTCAGCCATTAGCGGTAAAAATCTCCAGTTTTGTCATTATTCCTTATGGTTTTTCCATTTATTGACAATGTTATGCTTCTATAACTTCTTGAAGTTCAGATGCCGCCGTACTAATTTCAGTTGCAGTGTTATCGATGGTTCCGGCAGCGTCCTCTATTTTTTCGTAGCGCTCTGACCCCTGTAAATTTTCAGGTATATTTTCTAAAACTTCGCTTTCTTCTTCATACAGGGTTTCTAGCTCCTCTGAGATGGCGTTCAACTGGTCAATTATTACTTCTATTCTTTCACGCCTTGCCTTGTTCATTTCACACCTCCGGTACTCACATAACCAGCAAATTCAGGGGACGGGAATAAGCGCGGGCGTTTGCTGGTAGTTTTCGGCCCGCACCTGATTCTGGTCGTTATGTTTCCTTAACAGGGACAGTTACCGGCCCCGCGTCTTTATAAACCTCTCCCATCGGCATTGGCCGACTGTAGCGATCAAGATGTTCTTCCAAACGGTCCAGGCCAAATTCCGTCAGATCAAAAACCCGGTCCTCATTACCATTGACCAGGGCGATCACATCCGGAGACAACACCCGGAAAAAGCTCTCCAGATCCTGTCGTAGAAACTGAGCCCTTTGCGCGAGCATCCCTTCCACCTCATCACGATAGATCAATTCGCCCCGTTCTCGCCGCGCCCGAATACCCCAAACTTCAGCCTGAGCCTCGGTTTTTTTGGTCTTGGCCTCCTGGTCCCGCATTTCGAGGACCGCAACTGGGTTGTCGGTATCGATGCCGGCCTGCATCGCCAAATAAGCATCGACCGCCGGTTTAGAGATCCTGCCATCCGCAAGCCGCACCAAAAAACCCGACTCAATATGATTATCCATCGTCTGCCGCGTCCGGCGATAGTCGTTATCCACGGCATATCTATAAGCCTCGGCCACCGTCTTAAAAACTACCTCATCCGGATTTTCAGTTATCTGACGTTTGTGCTGAAACCCTTCTAAAGCTTTCTTCGCGGCCTGATGGTTACGGGTGTTCTCGGCAGTTGGCTTCCCTTGGACTTTGGCCAGGGTCTTGATCACTGCACCTTTTAAAATCTGCTCTTCATAAGCCAGAGCATCATTCAGCTTGTCGGATGTGGTTTTATTCGGGTTCGGCATCAGACGTTCAGATTGTTGAGGGTTTTAAGACTTTCTTCAAGTTGACTATCATCTATGATCAGCTGATCCCAGTCGACCTCGATATCGAAACCGACGCTCTTGTCAAATTCGGCTGGTGGCAGTTCATGGTGCTCGAAAGGGATCCCCATCTTCTTGGCCAGTTTCATTTCGTTATGCGTGCCCTTGCTTTTGCCGTCGTGAATAAAAATACAGTAGTCAGAATCGGCGATCGCATCTTTACTGCGATGCTCGAAAGCCCCACGCAAGTAGCGAAAATTTAAAAAATGTAACTTCAGAGGTAAAGCAATCTCTTTACAGAGATCCCTGGCAATCTCACAGACCCCACCTGGCTCGGCATAAGTAACCAAGGTTGTAGGAGAATATTTTCTGATCTTCTCTAAAAGAATGATTTTCACCCGTTCATCTGTTAAAGACCGGCTGCCATGGATCGAGAGTTTAAAGCTTTTCATTGATTAACTCCTTTTCACTTCTTGTGTTCGTCACCACTACCTCCAAGCGAAGCCGCCACAATCGGGCGGTTTTTGGATTGATTCCGGACAGCTTGGCAGCGCGAGAGTTATCCAAACCTAAAACGAACGCCCAGGCCAGCATTACAACCTGCCGAAACTTTAAATTGCAACGATGTAGAATGGTATTTCTGGTCGCCCGATAGAAGCTACCGCAGTTATGGCAGTGGACCCGGCGCAAATGCCACCAGCTATCTGTTGCTTTACCATTACGAACCTCAACCCCACAGACAGGACAACTCGGCCCGGCCGGATAAAATTGCTTCAGGAGCCACAACCGACATACCTCTTCATCCAGCCAACGCCAATCGGCGGCCACGCCAACAGCGGCTATAGAAAAGGCCACCACCCGCGCCCCCCCGCGCCCTTTTTCGCCTACCCCCCTCGGATCAATCATTGTATCCCCGCCAGCCGTCATTTTCAGCCCTCCCATTTTACTTACCGTTTCCTGTTGCATCATCTACCCCACTCTCCGACTACCGGATCCCCACAATCAGGATCACCGTGAGCCCGATCAATTGCAAAACATTACGACCATTCAATAATTCAAGGGCTGAAAAAATTTCAACCGTGCGCGTTTTTCGGGTGCTTTGCTGCCCGCTAGCTGTGATTTCGCCAGAAGGACCCGTTGATTATTTGGTGGTCCGAGTTGGTACCGGGGTGGTCCGGGTGGGGTGGTACCAGCGAGACCGCATGAACGTTGGGATTTTTTGGGGTGGTCCAGGTGGTCCAACTATTTTTTAAATAAAAGAAAGATTTGTAAAGAATATAATAATATGCGCGGGCGCACATGTGCATTATGTTTGATATGGGTGGACCACCTGGACCACCACGCTCTAACCCGCTTGGTTGCTCGGTTTGCTGGTACCACCCCCCCTGGACCAGGGTGGACCGGGTTGGTACCATGAGCGGGGTTTCAGGTGTTTTCAGGGTGCAGGAGCGCCTTATGGTTGCCTCGGAGCTGTGAGCACCGCGAACGGGATCTGCTGGGGGTACGGGGGATCGGTGGCTTAATCTTATAATCATCATCCCTCCACCAACCTGATGCCTTTCAGGCTACGGGGTCGGGCACCACCCGAAACGCGCGGACGAAAGTCCCTCAGGTTCTTGACAGCCGAGCGCAGCTCTCGCAGGAAGTTTTCGTAATTCTGGGGCATGTAACCATACTTGCCGCAATACTCACGATATTTGCCGTAAAGGGTGTCTTTAACAGCGTTGCTATCCTCTTCAATTGCGCAGCAGTCTTCGACAAAGCACTGGATAGGATTGTTGAGGCGGCGATATGCCTGCATGATCTCCTGTGACTCTGCGCTGTCGGAAAAGCGGCTCTGCTCCATGAGGCGGTGCAGGCCGACCAGGGCCCAGGAGAAGATCTCGGAGAGTTCGGTCTCCAGTGTCTCTATCAGGTTAGTATCATCGGCGGCGCCCATGAACTGTTTCTTAAAACGGATGATCAGGAGTCTCCGGAAAAAACCGTCAGAGTTGTCGAGAACACGGGGCAGGCGGTTGGCGGAGAAGGCGAACTTGCAGTACGATGAAAGGTCGAAGCCGTCCTTGTGTTTAAAGGCGGCGCGCACCTCCTCCCCGGTGACCAGGGCTTTCAGAAGATTACTTTCCAGGGCTTTGCTGCCGACCTCGGTTGCGGTGTTTAAGAGTTTGTCTTTCAGGGCAGAGCGGTGGAACTGGTCGTCGAGCTCCTCGAAACCGACCGATGAACAGTTCTGCTTACCAACGAGTTGGCGCAGGATCTTCAGGGCGGTGGATTTGCCATCGCTCCCGTCGCCTATCAGCAGCAGGCACTTGCCATACTTGACATCGCGGGTCAGACAGTAGCCGGCGAACTCTTGAAACTGTTTAATTGAGTCGGGATCCTGGATGGTCTCAGCGAGAAACTTGAGCCAGCGCTCGCAGGCTTTTGTGCTTTTGCCGTCAAATTTTACGCCCAGGACATTGGTTGCATAGAAATCTTTGGTGTGAGATTTTAAGTCCAGCGTTTTGAGATTGAGCATACCATTCTGCAGGCAGGCCCAGTCGACGCGATCGTTGACTTTGCGGCCGTGAGGTATCGTTGAAAGGCGGCGCACCTGGTAAACAACATCCTCGGCCCGCGCTTTCGAAGCCTCCTGGCCCAGGTAGCGAAGCGCTGTAGCGCTGACATTTTCGACGCTGTACTCTTCCCAATGAACCATATTCCAGCGATATAGCACGCTGGTTTCCGGATCAGACAACAGCGAGACATCTTTCATTATGCGATCGACCAGCAATGGCGATTTAAACGACAGCCGGCCATTAATGCCTTGGGTGAAGAACTGGCGCTCACTCGATTTTTTGTCGGGTTCTTTTTCGTCTTCGGCTTCGTAGACCGGAGCCCGGGCGATCAGTTCGCGCAGATCCTCGGCGGTCTTCTTGTGTTTAACGAAATAGTCGGTCAGATCCTGACCGTGATCTTTGGGCCAATCACCCTCTTGAGTGCGGCCCATAAACGGCGGCCATTCAAGCTGACGTACCGAAGCCGCCACTTTAGCCAGGGCCTTCAGGGCGTGTCCGGCGTGGGTTTGCCCCGCCTGGTCGGCATCGTAGGCAACCACGACATCACGATCAACAAACGGGGCTAGGTGTTCGGCATCCCAGTTGCGGGTTTTGCTGGTTTGGGTGATAGCGTTGAAACCGTGCGCAATCGCGCAGATGGTGTCGGGTTCGCCTTCACAGAGCAGGATAGTGCTATTGTCGATAGGCAGGGCGGGGAAGAGGCGGGCGTTGCCGTAATCCTGCCCCCAAGAGATGATCTTGTAATCTTTGGCGCCCGGTTTATAGAGGCGGATATTGCGGAGTTTGCCCTCTTTGTCACGGATCGGGATCGCCACCCGTTCCGGCTTTTTGATCTCGATGATCTTACCGTTTTTTTTCGCGCGATAGAGGGTCTGGAAGCGCAGATCCAGATCCTTGATAGTCTTCGGTGTCCAGCCGCGCACATCCTGCAACCGTTGCAACCGCTCTTCCGGCAATGACTGCATCCGGGCCCAGATCTCTTCAGCAATGATCGGGCTCTCTTTGGGGGGCTTGGGGGTGAGTTTTGGCGGCTTTTTCGCGCCCTTGGTTCCTGCAGCTCTATCTGGTGCCACACCCCGGCCAAATTGAGCCTGAAACTGCTTAAAGCCATCCTCTTTGTTCAGGCTATTGATTTGGCTGAAGAGATCGATCAGATCCCCGGTTGCAGAGCAGGTGAAGCAGTTGAAATAGTCCTCAACGATATTATAGCCGAATGATGAATTAGTCTCGCCATGGATCGGACACAAACCCCGCATCCAGATTTCATTGGAACGGTTGTCATCGACCTCAAAAAGCCCTCGGGCGATGGTGGCCCGCTCTCCGGCCGAGAGGTTTTCCTTAGCCCAACCCATGCTGCAGCTCCTCACCCTTGAGCTGGGCGTTAATTTCATCGATCAAAGCCCAGTGACAGCGTCGGGCAAGATAGAGATAAGCTCCAGCCCAAACCCGCAAGGCGGCAATAAAACTCTCTTCCGGCGCCTTCTTGCACCAAAGATCGTCAATCTTGGTCTCGGTATCCAGATAATCGCCGAAATCGGCCCCGGCATTATCCCGAGCCCAGGCCAAGAAGTTGACCCCCGCAAAAAAAGCCCCGCAGTAACGCTGCCGGGCAGCCGCGTCGGTTTTCTTGAGAGCATCGAGAAAGATTTTAGTGAAAGGGTCTTCCTGAATGTTGGCCACCACCGCACCCTGATCGGCGTCCTGATCATAACGGGCCAGGCCCGGAAATTTATCAAATAAAGTGCTCATCCTTGCATCCCCCAGCGCCAAAGGTTGACAACCAACAACTCAACGGCGCAGATAGCGGCCAGGATCAGCAACACCGGGATGGCCCGGTCAATGGCTTTGTCGATAATCTGGTTAATCCGGTCAATCTGTGTATCTGACATGATTAAAACCTCTTTCTTTGTAGGACGGCATCTTATTGCCAATTAACAGCGCTGGTTGCTGTGCTCTGTTTATAGTTAGCCTCAACCAACGCTTGCGCCGGGTTGGGCGACACCGAGTTACCGCACATCCGTACTTGAGCTGTTTTAGTCATGGGCTTGCCGTTGTAAAGCGGATCGATGATATAACTTTCCGGAAATCCCTGGGCTTTGAAGAGTTCACGCGGGGCCAGCATACGCATGCCGATATCGGTAATCTGATAATCTTGTCCGGCGACTGTTACCAAACCCAGGCGATCCTTAGTGGTAACCGTGTGCAGCGGATCACGGAGTTGGCAGCCGTCTTTTTCATTGCCGTAATATTTGATCAAAAAAGCCCGGACTTCACCGACATGCAATCCGCCGGCAGTAATTGTCGGCATGGGTTTCCGCACATCCTGACCGGGACGGCAGGTGCCGCGCATCTTAATCAGGTGGCTAGTGACTAAAGCATGATGATCTTTGGTTGTGACTGTGCCGGTTGGCTGCTCTACTGACTGCCCAACGACGCCAGTGTAATGCTTGGCTAGAAAGGCCGTGACCAGAGCTGATTTACCCAAACCGTCAGCGGTAGTAGTGCCCAATGGGTCAGCAACGCTATTCCCTTTACTTTGACCAAATTGCCGGTCAATAATCGGGGCAACCAAAGCAAAGTGGCCGCCTTTAACCTGAGCGCACTGAGTTCGCAGCGGTTCGTCAGCGGGCATATTGCGTTGGCTACTGGCGTTGGCGTGTTCTGTGATGAACGGCACCACCAAACCAAACCGGTTTTCTGTGGTCTGGGTCGGGATCTGATCACCCATACCGAAGCCGCGAAACTCATCTTCTGATTTTGGCCCATAATAGGTGATGCAGAAAGGTTCAGCCGCATCAATGACAAACTTTTTGATGCCTTTAGCAATACGTTTCAATGTGTTTTCAGCGAGCGGTCTTTTGCGTTCAAAAATACTCGGTGCCGGAATCGACCAGTCGATACATCCCGCTGCGGTTCGATATGGGATTAATCCGGGTCCATGGGTTGGTTCTGGCCAGACGATAGGTTGACCGTCACACCGGGCTACCAAGAAGAGGCGTTTACGAATTGTCGGAGCTCCATAATCGCAGGCTTTGAGCTCTCGGTGATCAACAACATAACCAAGATCCTGCAGGCGTTTTTTCCAGCGCTGGAACGTCAACCCCTTGCTGACTTTATCTGGCTTATTATCCAGGCCTAACGGCCCCCAAGTCTGAAACTCTTCTACGTTTTCAAGGATGATCACTCGTGGCCGCACAGCTGCAGCCCAACGCACGACTACCCAAGCCAAGCCCCGGATCTTCTTTTCGACCGGCTTGCCGCCTTTGGCTTTGGAAAAATGTTTACAATCCGGACTAAACCACGCCAACCCGACCGGACGCCCGGCAACCGCTTCGTGCGGATTTACCGACCAGACATCTTCGCAATAATGTTTAGTGTCCGGGTGGTTGGCCATATGCATACAGATCGCTTCAGGATCGTGGTTGATTGCAATATCAACTTTAAAGCCTGCCAATTCAATCGCCGTACTGGCACCGCCACCACCGGCGAAGTTATCAATTATTATTTCATTGAGTTGCACTTGAGATATACCTTTTTTCTGGCCGCCACACCGGCAGCGGTTCAACATCAATCTAACGGAGCATAACAACCCCCGCAACAGCGACTATTTCGCGGGTTTTTAGCCCCGCAGATATCGCAAATAATTTCATTTAACGGCTCCGGGTTTTCTGCAGGTGAGGCCGTCGCCCACCCAGGAGAGGTATTCTCAGACAGAGAGGTTTGGGCAGTGCTGCCGGTCGAGCCCGATACAACCTTTGACAGCCGGGGGGAGGAGGGAGTCTTTAAAGATTTACGTCGGCGGGCCATATAGCTTGATGGTCTACCGGCAAAGCGATGACGCCAACTATTGACCGTGTCAACGTGAAGATCGATTCGTTTTGCCGCTTCTCGATTACTGAGACCACAATCAAGCAACAGTGCCAACCAGGCGATCTGTTTAATTGTTAGATGGGTGCCAAGATAACGAGTCCCGTAAAAAAAGCTGAACCATTTCTGGCAATGCTTACAAACCACCCGACCGCCGCGCAGCAAGGCTTTCTTCTGGGTTTCGGTTAAAATGTTTTGACAACGTGGGCATCGCATCCCGGCGGGGTAGATCTTTTCGGCAAACCTCTCAATGACGTTGTCGGAAAGATCGTCAGCCTGCAAATCACCGGCGATCTCAGCCGCAGTTAATATCGGGTTTCGCTCTTTCTCTTCTAGTGCTTGGTCCGGCATTTTATTTCCTTGGAGAATAATCAGTCCTTTTACGACGACCTGATTGTAATTTTTTTTAATGCTTGCAGCCGCCGTTTATTCTGCTCGTGCAGGGGGCGGCGATTGCCCCTGGAGATTTCGCGGTTGATCGTTTCCGGAGACATCTCACAACCGACTTCATAGATTGTCGGTTCACCCTGGGCCACATCGGACCGGTCGAGTCGCCCCACTACTGATTCCAGCAACCCCATAACCGCATTTAGTGAGCCCTGAACCTCTTTTAGCTCTGATTTCACCTGGTCAAGCTCGGTCACGTTCAGCTCCGCTTTTTAATTTCGGCTTTATATTTTGCCAACGACCGGCCCACTTCATCGATTGCGGCTTGCGCCAACCTCTCGACCTCTTCGGGTTCGAAATCTTCCTCAATCCCTTCCCGCAACAGAGCCACAGCCCCGAAATCAGCCAAGAGCTCAGCATCCATAGTCGGTAAACAATCCACCACCGGATCGATCTCGGTGCTATCGTCCAAAGCTCCAGCCAGATAACCCAATGCCGACCGCACCACATCACCCCGACCGACCTCAGCCATGCGCTCAAACATCATCTTGATCGACTCCAGCGGATCCCGGCCATGATGAGAATCAGTAACCGCCGGATCCTGGGCCCATAAATAGGCCATACGCGCCCGGCGCTTGCCAAAAATAGCCGAAACTACGCTCGGTCCCAGATGCCGCCGGGCGGCGGCAAAGATCTGCCAGGACTGCAACTTCACTTCATCTTTAAATTTTGTCATTGTAAAACCTGCAAATTTATGGTTAATACTGAAAGTAAGTTTCTGTAATGTTTACTGACGACCACCAGAGACCTCTATTGTTTGCCAGGGGGTTATCCCTTCGATCGTCGCTTGGTTGGTTTCAATAATTACATAACCAGTGAACGAGTTGATTGTCTTTATTGTTCCCGGATCAAGCCGCCTGCCTGTTTGGCAGCGCCTGCAGGCTATTCCTTGGCGGCGATATTCTGCCTCCAGAAGTTTGGCGTGATGAGTTATCCCCAACCCTGAGCCATTTATTAGAATGACTTTCGACATGGTGTGACCTCCAAAAGCGAACGGTTAAATTTGCAAACCGAGAAACTAAGCTGAAAAAGTCAGTTTCAATCTGAATAACTCATTTGAACTTATTATGTCAACAGAAAAAACTGCAACTTTCGGAATAAGATTAAGAAAAGCCAGAAGAGCTCTTGATCTCACCCAAAAGGAATTTGGAAATTCCACTGGAATAACGGGCGGTTACGTTTCAGACATAGAGAAAAAAAATAAAGTACCTTCAGACCAATTAATGCAATTGATCCAAATAAATCATAAAATCTCCAGACGTTGGCTCGAAACCGGTGAAGGGGATATGTTCACGAAGCCGGTCCATACATCGGTGCGACTTGCCTGGGAAAACAAAGACAAAGAACCCCAACCCGAACCCCCAACCGCAGCACCCGCCGATCGGCTCGATGAACTCTTAGGCAAAACCGCCCGCGTTTTACAATCCAACACCCCCTACAGCATCGCCCTGACCTATAACGTTGATGCCTTCCATGCTGCCGTCGAATCGGTTGACCGTGAACGTACCCTCAGCGCCAAGTTTTCAGCGTTGGAACAAAGCTTTTTCGCTAAAATCAAAACACTTGAAAATCAAATTGAATTACTAAAGAAAGGAACCAACGGGAACAACCTCGATCCGGCTGCCAACGGGAAATGATACTCAGGCGCAGCCCACCAGCAAAGCGCCCCGCGCCGAGTTCGGAGCTATAGACATGTAGATAATATAATCTATCTATATTAACCAAAGGTATAAACAGGTAGTAATTTAAATAGAAAATATTTTTACTTTAGAAAATAATAGTTTGCGAGAAAGAGCATGTTTGACATCTTATTTTATAGTTCTGTTGTTCCGCTATTAATCATTGTAACCAGTATCTGGGTATATTTCGATGCTCAATCGATCGGCATCCGTAAGGGCCAGTCGAGCGGCTTTTTTAATATGAGCCCGCTGGGCTGGAGTTTAAGTTGCGCCCTGCTCTGGATTATCACTTTCCCCATCTATATCGGCAAGCGCGGGTATTATCAGAGGATCAACCGACCGTCGGCGGTAAACGCAACCGGAAATAAACCCACCGACGGGATGACAAACTGTCCGAATTGCGGCCGCCCGGCCCCGGCAAAATTTAAAAACTGCCCCTACTGCAAAACCCCACTTTTCCCCGATACGTCAAAAGATAAGCTGCCGATCCTGCTGGGAATAGTCGCAGTTCTCGGGTTAATTGCCCTGTTTAAACCAGCTCCCGACACAGGTTCCAGATCCGGTGCCGCGCTATCAATACCGGCCGGGAACCCATTAATCACGCAATACACCCCGCCAGCTCGCAGGCTTTTAATCAAGATCGAAAGCCAGTCTATGCGCTGGACCGACTCTGGCCATAGCTACCGCACCTACGCCTGGCAGACAACACTCCACAACCCGAGTTCTGATCCAGTAAAGGTTTATGTCGAGTTCCAATTGTTAGACGAGAACAACTTCATTCTTAAGATGAGTAACGAAAATACGACTATCAACCCCGGTAACCAAATAGTTCGCGGCACCGGCATGATAAAAAAGGATCTGGCCGGACAGGTGAAGAAAACCTCGGTTAAAATAAATCAACACTAACACATAAATTAAACCAGGAGCGGCATTCATGAAAAAACTAATCTTTTCCATCATTCTAATTCTGTTAATATCCACCAACGCCTTAGCCATTGCAAACTGTATGCATTACAAGAGAGCCATAGTCTGTACTGGAGATAGTAAATATAAAGTTCTGGATAACTGTGGCGAACCGATAAGCCGGGAAACAGTCGGCGAGATCAGAACCAGAAGCGGATGGTTCAAGGCTGAGGAGTGGGTTTATAAATACCAAAACAAGACATACATCCTTAAAATAGTTAGCGATAAAGTTTATGATATACGGAAAATAGACTAAGCAATAGATAAGTTTGAGCGAAAAATAAAAAAGGCAAATCGATGGCCGTCCGACCTTATAAACGCAAAGGCGTCATCCAATCCAATAAGTGGATGGTCGACTACTATGATTCCAAAAAAGCGCGCCAGCGGTTGATCTATGTCGGCACCAGGGCCGAGGCCGACGCTGCCGAAGCTGATCTCCGTAAACAGCATGGTAGCGGGCCGTTGAAAAACCCGACCATCAATGCCATTCTGCCGGAGTATTTAACCTGGATGCGTAACCATCGGGCCGTCAAGACGGTCAAAGATATCGAACTGACGCTCAAAAAACTGCAACCGCACTTTGGCCACTACCCGGTAAATCGGATTACACGCAGCCTCATCGAGGATTATATATCCTTGCGTAAAAAGGCGGGCCGGGTCACTGCCCAAGGCAAACGGATCGGGGAGATTAAACCTTCCGGAATCAATAAAGAGCTGGCCTACCTGAGCAGCATTATCAGCTGGATGGTCGAACAGGAGTACAGCTACCCGCTGCCATTCAAAATTAAAAAGCTAAAAAGTCGGAGACCCTTACCGCAGATCCCGACCCCCGCAAAGATCGAAGCGTTTTTGAGCGCTCTCGGAAAACACGATCCCATGCAAGAAGCTCTTGCCGGAATACTTTATGATAATGGCCTGCGCTGGTCCGAGGCAGCAAATTTGCGTTGGGAAATGATAAACTGGGAATCTGGAAGTATTAACGTCAAAGGGAAAGGCGATAAAGAGCGCATGGCATTTCTTAGCGATCGCTGCCGGCGGCTGCTCTCTCCAGCCTGGGCGAAGGCAGGCAAAGGAGAGGCTTCTGGTTGGATTTTTCCGAGCCCGGTTACAGGAGAACCGTATTCTAATCAGAAAAAGGCCTGGGCGACGGCGGGGCGCTTAGCCGGAGTGAAAATCAATCCGCACCTATTAAGACATGCTTATGCAACTTTCACCCTGGAAGCAACCGGTGATTTGCGAGCTGTGCAAGTTGAACTTGATCATGCCTCAAGCAGAACCACAGAAATATATACTCATATATCTCAAGCCCGACGGCGGGAAATAAATCAACAGCGCCAGGAGTATCTGGATAAAGCCAAAAGAGAATATGATCAAGACAAAATCGCTGCCCAACCAGGCAACGATAATTCAGCGCAAGTTATTGATATTTCAAGGCATTTAAAAACGAATAAATAATTCGTAATCAGTAGGTCCGCAGTTCGAGTCTGCGCATCGGCTTCAATAAAATTAAAGGGCTTAGTTAACATTTGTTAGCTGGGCCTTTTTTTGCGTTTGCGTTTGTACGCCACTTTGTACGCCACTTTGTTTTTTGAAATTAACTTTTTTACCGTTCTGACGCTCTTTTTTGAAAGTTTCACTTGTGCCCCTTGCCTTTTTTATCTCTCAAAAATAAAAAGCCCGGCAGTAATCACCGGGCTTCCAATCTATATGAAAAATTATTTTCGGACTAAATGAGGGGCTAAGATTTTCGCCCTATATACGTAACACTTATGGTTATCGCAGAGCATCTCAAGTTTGTAGAAATGTTATTTTACTTGATCTTCAAAGTGGCAAGCTTAAGTTTCTGCGGCAACGTCGGCACCCTAAAGAACTGTTTCACGGCTCAATACCCAGCTCATACGGACCTCTGTCAACGCTTCGCTGAAACCCTCACGAGTTCCAACGCATGACTCGAGGTCAGTGTAAGTAACTAACTCTTCACAGTATGACTCTTTCATTCACGACACCTTACCGGTTTTAACCGGCGCACCGTAGAGAAGCTCTTGTCAGAGAAAAAGACCTATGATTAGGGCTTGCAACCAGCAAGATTAAGTTTATTCCACAAAGAAAGGTTGGAGGTCTATAATTCCCCACTATTAGGGATTAAAAGAAAAGTACGAGGGGCACTTTTTTTGTATACTCCCAAACAATATCGGGAAATCCTTTAATTTCTAG